>Ga0209024_1000303_pt1 | contig 95148 bp, 100 predicted proteins | sample AutmiccommunBRH5_FD_187380 | JGI IMG/M metagenome (GOLD analysis project Ga0209024, IMG submission 187380) | Deep subsurface microbial communities from Mt. Terri, Switzerland - Autotrophic microbial communities BRH/5 (SPAdes) (version 2) | ecosystem: Environmental > Aquatic > Deep subsurface >...
TTGTAACAGCCCTCGCGGATATGCAGATCGCTGTGACACACGCCGCTTGCGGTCACCCGCAACAGCACTTCGCTGCCGGTCACTTCGGGATCGGGGCGGGTTTCGGATTGCAGAGGCTTGCCGAATTGGGTCAGGGATTGGCATTTCATCGTTCTTGGCTCCTTGGATTTCCGTTTGTGCAAAAATTTTCAGCTCATCTTGGCAACAAGCGCTTCAGTCCTGCTTCGCTGCGATATCCAGGCCATCGCGCGGGCCGAGCGATGGATCGCGGATCACCGCAGCAAAACCGGCGACACTGGCCACCCCCGCATCGAGCTCTGCGGCGATTCCGACGTCGCGCTCGACTATCATCCTCCTGATCCTCCGGATCGCTTGCGACACCCGCGCCCGTTCAGCCAGTGCCGGGCGGCGGTGCTGGCATCCTTGCGCAATCCAAGGGTCGCCGCAAGCATGATGGCGCGGCGCCTTGGGGTCATGAGCGACGGTGGCAAGGATGGCTTCGGGCGCATCCGCAACAGGCTCGGATCCATCCTGCCCCGGGCGAACCGTGTGCGCCTGTTCAGTCGAGCCCCGCAATCGTTGCGCGCAGCGTCGCCAGTCCTTCGCTCTTTTCCGAAGAGGTCAGGATCAGCGCGGGATAGGCTGCCGGGTGGGGGGCGAGGTGCGCGCGCACCTGCGCCAGAACCTTGTCGAGCGTGTCGGCGTTGATCTTGTCGGTCTTGGTCATCACGCATTGAAACGGCACGGCGGAGCGGTCGAGCAGCGTCATGATCTCCTCGTCCACCGGCTTGATCCCGTGGCGCGAATCAACCAGCACGAAGGCGCGTCGCAGGCTGGGGCGGCCCGAGAGATAGGCCCTGAGCAGGGCCTGCCATTTCTCGACCACCGCCATTGGCGCATTGGCAAAGCCATAGCCTGGCAGGTCCACGAGGTAATGGCTCTTGCCGAGGGTGAAGAAGTTGATTTCCTGCGTGCGGCCGGGCGTGTTGGAGGCGCGCGCGAGCGCCTTTCGGCCTGTCAGCGCGTTGATCAGGCTCGACTTGCCCACATTGGAGCGGCCTGCAAAACAGACCTCGGCGCGGTCGGCGGGTGGCATTCCGGACATGGCCACCACCCCCTTGAGGAAATCGACCGGCCCGGCAAAGAGCTTGCGCCCCGCCTCGGCGGTGGCGCTGTCGGGGGCCTCGGCCACGGGAAAGGCAAGCTGCATGGCGCTACCGGCGCAGGGCGCGGTCGGGCCGCGTCATTTCTTCTTTCCCGGCGCGGATGAACCGGCGGGTTTGTCGCGCTTGAAGCTGGATATTATGTTGCCGAAAACGTCCGGCTTGTGTCCGTGACTGCGCATGATCGCGTATTGTTGTGTAAAGGTGATCATGTTGTTCGCGATCCAGTAGAGCACGAGGCCGCTGGCGAACCTGCCCAGCATGAACATGAAAACCCAGGGCATCCAGGCGAAGATCATCTTTTGCGTCGGATCGGCCGGCGACGGGTTGAGCTTTTGTTGCAGCCACATCGAGATGCCGAGGCAGAGTGGCAGGATGCCGATGAAGATCAACGCGAGGATCGAGCCGGTCTCGGGCGCGGGCCAGGGCAGGAGGCCCCACAGGTTGAACAGCGACGACGGATCGGGCGCAGACAGGTCCCTGATCCAGCCAATCCAGGGCGCGTGGCGCAACTCCAGCGTGACAAAGATCACCTTGTAGAGCGAAAAGAAGATCGGGATCTGCAGCAGGATCGGCAGACAGCCCGCCGCCGGGTTGACCTTTTCCTTCTTGTAGAGCGCCATCATCTCCTGTTGCAGCTTCTGGCGGTCGTCGCCGGCGATCTCCTTGAGCTTCTCCATCTGCGGCTGGAGTTCCTTCATCTTGGCCATGGAGACGTAGGATTTGTAGGCGAGCGGCAACACCAGCGCCTTGATCGCGAGGGTGAGCGCGATGATCGCCCAGCCCATGTTGCCGATCATCTGGTTGAACCAGTGCAGCGCCGCGAAGATCGGTTTGGTCAGGAAGAAGAACCAGCCCCAGTCGATCGAATCGACGAAGCGATCGACGTTTTCCTCGTTCTGGTAGCGGCGGATGGTGGCCCATTCCTTGGCACCGGCGAAAAGGCGGCTGTCGGCGGTGACGGTGGCGCCGGGCGCGAGGCTGAGCGTGGCCTGCACCGTCTCGGTCTGGAAGATGCCGCGCTGCGGGTCGAATTTGGTCACGGCCTTGAATGGCGTGCCGGGATTGGGGATGAGCGTGGTCATCCAGTAGTGGTCGGTAAAGCCGAGCCAGCCGTTTTCGGTGACCTGCTGGACGTCGGCTGGGGCGCCCTCACGCGGGTTGAAGGCGAGTTTCTCAAGGTTCTTGTAGCTTTGTTCCACGAGCGTGCCATCGAACATGCCGACAACGCCCTCGTGGAGGATGAAGAAGTTCTTGAGGTCGGGCGGGCGGCCGTGGCGGGCAATGACGCCATAGGGCGCCAGGCTGACCGTGGCCGCACCCCGGTTCTCGACCGACTGGCGCACGGAGAACATGTAATCGGCGTCGATGCTGATTTCGCGGCGGAAAATCAGCCCCTCGCCATTGTCCCAGAGCAGCGTGACCGGGCTTTGCGGCGTCAGCGTGGTGCCGCTCTCGATCTCCCACAGCGTGTTGGGGCCGGGGACCTGCTCGGGCGTGAGCCCCGCGCCGGGGGCCCAGCCGTGCAGTGCGTAATAGGGCGAGATCGCGCCGATGGGCGTGAGCAGGTGAACGGTGTCGGATTCAGGATCTATCGTCTCGCGATAGTCCATGAGCACAAGATCGTCGATCCGCCCGCCGAGCAGCGAGATCGAGCCGGAAAGGCGGCGTGTGTCGATGTCAAGGCGCGGTGTGTCCATGCCGGTTTCGGCGGCGATATCGCCCGCGCCCGTCACGTCGGTCGTGCCTGGCGCGGCGGTCGGGGCAGGGGGTGTGAGGCCGTCCTGCGCCACAGGCGCGTTGGGATCGGTGGGCGCGGGTTCGGGCGGCGGGAACAGCACGAACCACAACAGGATCACGAGAAAGCTGAGCGCTGTCGCGAGAATTAGGTTCTTGTTCTGCTGATCCATGGTCCGGAACCGTCCGTCATTGCCGTGTCACCGGGCGTTCAACAGAGTGCGGCCTCAAAGGTCAAGCGGTTTCCGGGATTGACAGAGCGCGCGGCAGAGATTCGTCGCGCCGCATCACGCGTCCGGTCCGTCGCGGGGATGTGCGCGGGTCTGCAGCCGTGGCGTTGGCGGCGACGTGGCGCGTGACGGCCGAATATGCGCGGGCCGCTCGAGAGTGGCCAGGGCATCATTGATCGTCCCCGCGATGACGGAGCGGGCGCGGGGATGGATCATCGCGACCGTCGAGGCCACGCCGGGCGCATCCTGCGCCAGCATGGCCGAGGCCGCGGAATGCGCGGCGATCCCGAGCCGGTCCGCCACCTGTCGGGCGGCGGCATCGGTGAGCGCCCTGTCGTTCGCGAGCAGAGCGCCGAAACGTCCCTCGCCAAGTTCGAAAAGCCGATCCTCCGGGCGCAGGGCGCGGGCGAGCTGATCGAGGCAGGCGGTCACCAGGCGCGCCTGCATTTCGGGCCCGTGCCGCGCGGGCAATTCGGCGAAATCGTCGATGCCGAGAAAGATGCAAGGTGCCGCCTGAGCGTCGTTGCGCGCGCGCGCAAGGCACCGTTCGACTGCAAGCGCCATTTCGGCCAGCTGTCCCGGCAGCGTGTCGCGCGCCGGTCGTGCCCGGGCCCCCTGTCGGGGCAGGGTTGCGATCAGTGCAAACGGCAGCGCAAGCCACAGCACCTGCGCGCCGAACCATATCAGCGCGAGCACGAAAGCCAGTGCAAAAACAAGAACCTGCGGGCCGCGCAGCGCCTCTGACACGGTGCCGGTCAGGGCGCTGAACAGGGCGCTGAACCAGCCACGCAGGGGGATCGTCACATGGCGCATTGTGGTCTCCGAACTGTGGTCTCCGAACTCTACCGGAGACCAGTCTGCGCGCGCGCGGTTAACGAAGCGTTGGCGGGCTTGGCAAATCTGTTTCGGATTTGACCGATTCGCGCGTCAGCCCCGCGAAATCGAAGAGTTTCGGGTCAAGCAGATGCGAGGGGCGCGCGTTCATCAGCGCGCGGAACATGACCTGCCGGCGACCGGGCGCGTTGGCCTCCCAGCCGTCGAGGATGCGCTTGACCTGCTGGCGCTGCAACCCGTCCTGCGAACCGCACAGATCGCACGGGATGATCGGATAGTTCATCGCCCGCGCGAAACGCTCGCAATCGGCCTCGGCCACATACGCCAGCGGGCGGTAAACGAACAGGTCGCCCTCCTCGTTGACCAGTTTCGGCGGCATCGTCGCCAGCCGCCCGCCATGAAACAGGTTCATGAAGAAGGTTTCGAGAATGTCGTCGCGGTGATGGCCGAGCACCACCGCCGAGCAACCCTCTTCGCGGGCGATCCGGTAGAGGTTGCCGCGCCGCAGACGCGAACACAGCGCGCAATAGGTGCGCCCCTGCGGCACCTTGTCCATGACGATGGAATAGGTGTCGCGATACTCGATCCGGTGCGGCACACCCATGCGCGCGAGGAACTCGGGCAGCACGGTGGCGGGAAAACCGGGCTGACCCTGATCGAGGTTGCAGGCGAGCAGATCGACCGGCAGGAGGCCGCGCCATTTCAACTCGTATAGCACGGCAAGAAGCGTGTAGCTGTCCTTGCCGCCCGAGAGACAGACAAGCCATTTCGGCGCGCGCCCGGCTTCGGCCCCAGATGCCGGCGGCCCGATCATGCCGTATTGCTCGATCGCCTCGCGGACCTGGCGCACGATCCGCTTGCGCAGCTTGCGGAATTCGGTGCCGGTGGGGGCGCCGTGAAAGAGCGGGTGAATCGCGTCATCGACATCGGGCATGGTGCGCGCTTTAGGGGGTTTCGCGCCATCGGGCAAGAGAGGAGGGCCCTGGGTCCAGGGACGCGTTCCCTCGATATTGCGGTCGCGGGTATTGTTTCCACAACTATTTGTCCCTTCCCCCAAGAATTAGCTTTACAGCTCGCGCGCGACCCCTCACCATATCTTGTAGGGGCGGACGGAATGACTGCCGTCCCTAGAGCAGGCACCTGGCGCTTGGGGTGCAAAGGCCCCCACGCGCCATAGCAAATGAGGCGGCGCCATGGCACTTTCCGAGCATTATATCAGCGACGATCTGCACCCGATCGACATCGTCGAGCACATCGCCGAGCACCACGACTGGGAGTTCGACCGAATCGGCGACGACCAGATCGCCATGGCGATCGAGGGCCAGTGGCGGACCTATGCCATCACGCTGGCCTGGTCGGGGCATGACGAGACGCTGCGGCTGGTGTGCACCTACGAGATGGAGCCCCCCGAGGACAGTCTGCCGGTGCTCTACGAGATGCTCAACACGGTCAATGAGCAATGCTGGAGCGGGGCATTCACCTGGTGGGGCGAACAGAAGCTGATGGTCTGGCGCTATGGGCTTGTCATGTCGGGCACGCAGGGCGCGAGCGCCGAGCAGATCGACACAATTCTGGGCGCGGCGGTGACGGCGGCGGAGCGGTATTACCCGGCCTTCCAGCTTGCGATCTGGGGCGGAAAATCTCCGCGTGACGCGATGCAGGTCGCCATTGCAGAGGCCTACGGGCGCGCGTAAACCTGCCACCGCAAGCGAAAGGCGGGGGCAATCATGACGATGACAGAGGTGGCCGAACGGGGCCTTGTCCTTCTGGGATGCGGCAAGATGGGCGGCGCGATGCTTCGCGGCTGGCTCGATGGCGGGCTGGCCGCGGGCGCGGTGCACGTGATCGACCCGCGCCCGGGCGACTGGCTGCGCGGGACGGGTGTGCATGTCAACGCCGCGCTGCCCGAAAGCCCGGCCATCGTCATCGTCGCGGTCAAGCCGCAGATGATGGGCGACGCGCTGCCCACGCTGAAGGCCCATGGCAACGGCCCGACGCTGTTTGTCTCGATCGCGGCGGGCACGACGATTGCCGCTTGCGAGGCGATGCTAGGCGCGGCGACGCCGGTGGTGCGCGCCATGCCCAACACGCCGGCCGCGATCGGCAAGGGCATCACCGCGATTGTCGGCAATGGCGCGGCAGGCGCCGGGCATCTCGATCTGGCGGAGGCCCTGCTTCGGGCCGTGGGCCAGGTGGTCCGGCTGGAGAGCGAGGACCAGATGGACGCGGTCACCGGGCTTTCGGGTTCTGGCCCGGCCTACGTGTTTCACATGATCGAGTGCATGGCGGCGGCGGGCGTCGCGCAGGGGCTGCCGCCCGGCCTGGCGCTGCACCTGGCCCGCGCGACGGTGGCCGGGGCGGGCGCGCTGGCCGAAGCCGCCGACGAGACGCCAGCGCAACTGCGCGAGAATGTCACGAGTCCCAATGGCACCACGCAGGCCGGGCTTGAGGTTTTGATGGACGAAAGGGGCGGCCTGCCGCCGCTGATGGCGCGCGCGGTGGCGGCGGCAACGGCCCGCTCGAAGGCGTTGCGCGATGGCTGAAATTGACTTCGACGATTTTCTCAAGGTCGATATCCGTGCGGGCCGGGTGATCCGTGCGGAACCCTACCCCGAGGCCCGCACTCCCGCGATCAAGCTCTGGATAGATTTCGGCCCCGGGATCGGCGAGCGCAAATCGAGCGCGCAGATCACCGCGCATTACACGCCCGAGGCATTGATCGGCCGGCAGGTGCTGGCGGTGGTGAATTTCCCGCCCCGCCAGATCGGCCGGTTCGTCTCGGAGGTGCTGGTGCTGGGGGTCAGCGATGCGCAGGGCGGGATCGTGCTGATCGGGCCTGACCGGGATGTGCCGCCGGGCGGGAGGCTGCATTGACACGGGTTCTCATCACGCGGCCCATGCCTGCGCGCGTCGTCGAGGCCGCGCGCGCGCTCTTCGAGGTGGAGATGCGCGAGGAGAACACGCCGCTGAAACCGGGGCAGATGAAGGGCGCGCTGGCGCTTTATGACGGGATCGTGCCGACGCTGGGCGACATGTTCTCTGCCGAGGTTTTGGCCGAGGCCGAAGGCAGCCGGTGCCGCATCCTGGCCAATTTTGGGGTGGGCCATAACCATATCGACGTGGCGGCGGCGCGGGCGGTGGGGATCGCGGTGACCAACACGCCGGGTGCTGTGACCGATGCGACCGCCGATATCGCGCTGATGCTGATGCTGATGAGCGCGCGGCGCGCGGGCGAGGGAGAGCGGCTGGTGCGCGCGGGGCGCTGGACGGGGTGGAACCCGACGCAGATGCTGGGGCTGCATGTGACGGGCAAGACCGTGGGCATCGTCGGCATGGGGCGGATCGGGCAGGCGATCGCGCGGCGCTGTCATTTCGGGTTCGGCATGGAGGTGCTCTATTACAATCGCTCGCCCAAGGCGGTCGATTTCCCCGCGCGGCAGGTGGAGAGCCTGGCCGCCCTGGCGGCGGCGGTGGATTTCCTGGTGCTGGCGGTGTCCGGCGGCGCCGCGACGCAGGGGCTGATCGGGCGGCAGGTGCTGGCGGCGATGCGCCCCACGGCGCATCTGGTCAACATCGCGCGCGGCGACGTGGTGGACGAGGCCGCGCTGATCGAGACGTTGCGCGAAGGGCGGATCGCGGGGGCGGGGCTTGATGTCTACGCGCGCGAACCCGAGGTGCCCGCGGCGCTGCGGGCGCTGGAAAACGTCACGCTGCTGCCGCATCTGGGCACTGCCGCGCTCGAGGTGCGCGAGGCGATGGGGCTGATGGCGGTGGAGAACCTGCGCGCCTTCTTCGCCGGCGAGGCGCTGCCGAACCCGGTGGCGTGAGGGCCCCGGCAAGGCGGGGCGAGGCGGGGCGCGGGAAGATCGGCGGCTCAGAACGATTTGCGCGCCGCGAGCGCCGCGCTGATCGTGCCATCGTCGAGATAGTCGAGCTCGCCGCCGACGGGAACACCCTGGGCGAGCGATGTGAGCGTGACCTTGCCCTCAAGCTGATCGGCGATGTAATGGGCGGTGGTCTGGCCATCGACGGTGGCGTTGAGCGCCAGGATCACCTCGGTGATCCCCTCGCCCTCGACGCGGGCGATGAGATCGGGGATGCGCAGCGTCTCGGGGCCGATCTGATCGAGCGCCGAGAGCGCGCCGCCAAGGACGTGGTAGCGGCCCCGGAACGCCTGTCCGCGCTCCATCGCCCAGAGATCGGCCACGTCCTCGACCACGCAGATCTGGCCATTGGCGCGCCTGGGTGCGGCGCAGATGTCGCACACCTCCGCCATGCCGATATTGCCGCAGATGCGGCATTCGCGCGCGGTGGCGGCGACGCTCTGCATGAGATCGGCGAGCGGCGAGAGCAGCAGCGCGCGCTTGCGGATCATGTGCAGCACCGCGCGCCGCGCCGAACGCGGCCCGAGGCCGGGCAGGCGGGCCATCATGTCGATCAGGGCGTCGATGTCGCGGGTGCTGCTCACGGGCGTCGCTCCGGTGGCGAGGGCGGATTGCCTTCGGCGAGGATATTTGGGGCAAGATGAAGCCGGCTCAGAACGGCAGTTTCATGTCCCTGGGCAGGCCCATCGATGCGGTGAGTTTGGCCATCTCTTCCCTGGCCTTGTCCTGCGCGCGCGATTGCGCGTCCTTGATCGCGGCAAGGATCAGATCCTCGACCACTTCCTTGTCGTCGGCGCTGAAGATCGACGGGTCGATGTCGAGCGCCTTCAACTCGCCCTTGGCGGTGCAGGTGGCCTTGACCAGCCCCGCGCCCGATTCGCCGGTCACGGTCAGCATCTGCATCTCATCCTGGAGCGCGGCCATCTTTTGCTGCATTTCCTGGGCGGCCTTCATCATCTTGGCCATGTCGCCCATCTGTCCCAGACCCTTGAACATGTCGGTCATCTCCTGCTGAAAGGTTCGCTGCGGCTTTAAGCATATCGCGCGCGGTTTGGCGAGGCGCTCAGTCCTGCTCGAAGGGATCCCATTCGCTCTCGACTTCGGGCAGGGCCTCGGCGCCGGCCTCCGAGGCGATGTCCTGCGCGGTTCGGATCTCGCGGATCGCGGCCCCGGGAAAGGTGTCGAGCACGGCGCGCACCAGAGGGTGCTCGCGCGCCTGCGCCTCGAGCGCGGATTGCGCCGCCTCGCGGGCCTCGCGGATGGTGGGGGTGGTGGCCGAATTGACCAGGCTCACGGTCCAGCGTTGCCCGGTCCAGCGTTGCAGCGCCGCGCCGAGGCGCGGGGCAAGGTCGCCGGGCGCGTCGGGGGTCGGGGTGAACTCGATCCGGCCCGGGCGGTAGGCGGCAAGCCGCAGGCAGCCTTCGATCTCGATCAGGAGGCGCGCGTCGCGCCGGGCGCGGATGAGGTCGAGCACCGCGTCGAAGGTCGGATAGGCGGCAAGCGCGATGTCCTGCGCGGGGGCCGTGGCCGTGGCGGGGCCGGTGCCGCGACGGGTTTGCAGGGCGGCGCGGGGGGCGGCGGGCGCGCCCTGCGGGGCGGCGCGCGGGCCAGAGCCGGAGCCGCCGCCGGAACCGCCGCCGGGGCCGGGCGGGGGCGTGTCGCGCAACTGGCGCACGAGGTCTTCGGGCGCGGGCAGGTCGGCCACATGGGTCAGCCGGATCACCGCCATCTCGGCGGCCATCATGGCGTTGGGGGCGGCGGCCACCTCTTCCAGCGCCTTGAGCAGCATCTGCCACGTCCGCGTAAGCACGCGCATCGGCAGCCCTGCGGCCATCGCCTGCCCGCGCGCGCGCTCGTCGGGGCCGATGGTGGGGTCATCGGCGGCATCGGGCGTGATCTTGACCACGCTTACCCAATGGGTAATCTCGGCCAGGTCGCGCAGCACGGCGAGCGGGTCGGCCCCTTCGCCATATTGCGCGCCGAGTTCGCTGAGCGCGCCCGCGGCGTCCCCCTTCATGATGAGATCGAACAGATCGAGCACGCGGCCCCGGTCGGCGAGGCCCAGCATGGCGCGGACCTGTTCCGCCGTCGTCTCGCCCGCGCCGTGGGAAATTGCCTGGTCCAGAAGCGAGGTGGCATCGCGCGCCGAGCCTTCGGCGGCCCGCGTGATCAGCGCGAGCGCCTCGTCGGTGATCTGCGCGCCTTCGGCCCCGGCGATGCGCTGCAAGAGGCCGATCATCACCTCCGGCTCGATCCGGCGCAGATCGAACCGCTGGCAGCGCGAGAGCACGGTGACCGGCACCTTGCGGATCTCGGTGGTGGCGAAGATGAATTTCACATGCGCGGGCGGTTCTTCCAGCGTCTTGAGCAGCGCGTTGAAGGCGGAGGTGCTGAGCATGTGCACCTCGTCGATGATGTAGATCTTGTAGCGGGCGCTGGCGGCGCGGTAGTGCACGCTCTCGATGATTTCGCGGATGTCGCCAACGCCGGTGCGCGAGGCCGCGTCCATCTCCATCACATCGACATGGCGGCCCTCCATGATCGCCACGCAATGCTCGCACGCACCGCATGGTTCTGTCGTCGGGCCGCCGGTGCCGTCGGGGCCGATGCAGTTCATGCCCTTGGCGATGATCCGCGCCGTGGTGGTCTTGCCGGTGCCGCGGATGCCGGTCATGATGAAGGCCTGCGCGATGCGGTCGGCCTTGAATGCGTTTTTCAGCGTGCGCACCATCGCGTCCTGGCCGACGAGATCGGCGAAGGTCTCGGGGCGGTATTTCCGCGCGAGGACCTGATAGCCGGACTGAAGGGGCTGCGACATGAGTGGGGCCTTTCTGACTCGTCTCCTGCGAATCTAAGGCCGGGGGCGCGGGCCGTCCACCTTGCTTTTCGGGGCAGGTGCGGTGCGGGGGCGCGTGCCCTTGCCGGAGGCGGTGCTGGCGCGCCTGCGCGGTGCGGGGGGTGAGAGGCTGACAACGACCCAAGCGAGGCTCGTTACGGCTGCTTCCTTCCGGATCTGACCGGGTTGGCGAGGCGCCTGCCCGCGCCAACCTCTCAACGGCGCATATAGGCGGCGGCTGGGGGATTCGCAAGAGAGGGGCGCGTATCCGATGACAGGGGCAGCGAGAGGCGCAGGAAGCCGCTGTCGTCAAGGCCGCAATCGCGCGCGCCAAGGGTCTCGATCTCCTCGGGAAAGGCGCGCAGGCCGGGGCCGGTGGCGACCGTCACGCGTGTCTCGGGCATCGCGGCAAGGCGCCATGTGCCGCGCGTCGCGGGGCTGATCGGGCCGCGGGTGGCGACGTAATCGGCGATCAGGTCGCGCACGGGGCGGGTTGACTGGTGGATCAGCCCGTGTTCGGCCAGCGGCAGGAACGGCCCGCCGCCCCAGGCGCGATAGGAATTGGTGGCGATCACGAAGCGGTCGCCGTCGGCCACGGCGCGGCCCTGATGCGTGAGGTCGCGGATGCGCCGCGCCTGCGGCGCGATCAGCGCGCCGGTGAGGTCGTATCGCGCCGGCGCGGTGAGGTCGATGGTGTAGGACAGCCCGTCGATCACGTCGAAGACATGGCCGGGAATGGCGGGATCATGGAGCGCCTGACCGGGCGCGCCGGGCGTGATCTGGTTGAAGCAGATCGCCGCGCGTTCGAGCCAGTCGCGCACCTCTGCCCCGGTGACGAGCACGCCGCACAGCGTGTTGGGAAAGCCGTAGAGATCGGCGATGTTGCGCAGGCGCAGCGGGCCTGCGGGAATGTCGGTGAAATGATCCGGCCCGCCGCGCCCGCCGGTCTTGAAGGGCGCCGAGGCCGACAGCAGCGGCAGCGCGGCATGGGGCGTGTCGTGGATGGCCTCGGCCAGCGCCGCCGCCTGGGCGGCGTTGACGAGGGCAAGGCCGGGATCGTCGCGCACCATTGCCAGATAGCTGTGCAGCGGCGCGCGCGTCTCGCCAAGTGTGCGCTCGGTCAGGCGTAGGGTGTGGGCGTGCGCGCGGGCGAGCGCGCGGGTGAGGCGCGGGCAGGGCGCGGCCTCGGTTGCCGGGCGCAGCGCGACGGCGTGATCGACGACATGCCAGCCGGTCGCCTCGTGGCAAAGGTGCAGGTCGATCTGCCCGAGATGCGAGGCGGCATAGCCCGGCTTGACGCAGGGCACACCGTAAAGCGTGCCGCGCGCGACATCCGCGCCGGGCGTGTCGGCGTGGTCGGGGCCGGGAAAGATCCGGTGGCTGTGCCCGGCGATCAGCGCGTCGATGCCGGGCACACGCGCCAGCGCGCGCGCCGCGTTCTCCATGCCGGGCCGGGCCGGGCCGGGGTCGATTCCGGTATGGGCCAGCGCCACGACGATATCGGCGCCGCGCGCGCGCAGCTCGGGCACCCAGTGGCGGGCGGTCTCGACCATGTCGCGGGTGGTCAGGCGGCCGGCGAGATGGGCATGATCCCAGACCGTCGCCTGCGGCGGTGTCAGGCCGATGAGGCCGATGCGGATCTCGTGGCTGCTGCCGTCAGCCGCACGCAGGTGGCGCGTCACGATCGCGACCGGCGCCACGAAGGGCGTATCGGCGAGCGGGGTGGCCCCTTGCGCGCGCACGGCATTGGCGCAGAGCACGGGGAATCGCGCCTCGGCCAGCGTATCGGCGAGCCAGTCGAGGCCGAAATTGAACTCGTGATTGCCCAGCGCCGCGGCGTCATAGCACATGAGGTTCATTGCCCGGATGACGGGATGTTTGCCGCGCCAGCCCTGACCGGGCCGCGCGGTGAGATCGGTGAGCGGCGTGCCCTGGAGGAAGTCGCCATTGTCGAGCAGCAGGCAGTTTTCGGCGCCCGCCTCGGTGCGCGCGCGCGCGACGAGCGTGGCGATACGCACAAGCGCGGCGTGCGCGTCGCGCCGCCCGGTAAAGTAATCCTGCGGCAGGATATGCCCGTGCACGTCCGATGTCGCCAGAAGGCGCAGCGTGATCCGTGGGCCGGTCGTCGGCGGCGATTCGGGTGCGGGCGCGATATTTGACAAGGCGTTGACCTGCGACTGGGAAGAAAGAACGGTGACCCGGTCGGCCGGGACTGACATGGTGGGCCGAGTGGCGATGCGGGTATATGACAAGATCGGTTAATCCGATACAATACCCCATAGGTTGTATTACTTGATTGTTTTAGCGCCACGGGCGAGCGATCCGGCTCTTGCCTTGTTCCCCACGCCGGTGCCACTAATACATGACGAACGAGGAGGTTGTATGCGACACGCGGAAGAGGTGACGTTCGGGGGCTCGGCGCTGGACCGGGCCGACGATATTCGCGGCGATGAGGGCGCGATTGCGATGGCGCTGGCCGAGGGGCGGGCGCGCTCGGTCGTGCTCTGGCGCGGCAAGCCGCTTCTGGCGGCGCCGGGGTTCGATGCGCTGGTGACGCTTTCGCCCGATCATCCGCTGCTGAGGCGCTACAAGGTGCCGCCGATCCTGCTCGGGCGCGACGAGGGGGGCGATCTCATTCTTGCCCACGACATCTCGGCCTGGGTGCCGCCGGGGCTCGAGCCTGATCGGCTCGACAGTTTCCTCGACGCCTCGGAACAGGCGCATCCCGACCTGCCCGAGGGAGCGGTCTTTGCCGAGTTGCGTCAGGTGATGGCGCATCTTTCGCCGCGCGATGCGGAACTGGCCGCGACCGCCAGGGCGATCTTCGGCTGGCACGAGAGCCACCGCCACTGCGCGCGCTGCGGCGCGCGAAGCCGGATGATCCGCGCGGGCTGGCAGCGCGCCTGCGACGATTGCGGCGCGCAGCATTTCCCGCGCACCGATCCGGTGGCGATCATGCTCGTCACTCGTGGCAATTCGGTGCTGATGGGGCGCTCTCATGGCTGGCCTGCGGGGATGTATTCGCTGCTGGCCGGGTTCATCGAGCCGGGCGAGACGATGGAGGCCGCCGTGCGCCGCGAGGTCTGGGAAGAGGCGGGGGTGCGCGTCGGGCGCGTCAGCTATCTGGCAAGCCAGCCCTGGCCCTTTCCCGCCTCGCTGATGCTGGGCTGTCGCGGCGAGGCGCTGAGCGAGGCGATCACGATCGACCCCAACGAGATCGAGGACGCGCGCTGGATGAGCCGCGAGGAGATCCTTGCCGCCTTTGCGGGGGAACATCCCGAGGTGTTGCCCGCGCGCAAGGGGGCGATGGCGCATTTCCTGCTCGAGAACTGGCTTGCCGACCGGCTCGATTGAGGCGAGAGTGTCGCCTGCGCAGGGACAGGCGGCACAGCGGGACGGGTCATGCAGTTTGCCAGCAAGGAAGACATCGACGCGCCGATCGGGCATGTTTTTGCCGAGATCACCGATTTTCAGCGGTTCGAGCGCGCGGCGCGCAGCCGGGGCGCGCAGGTGCAGCGCACCGACGGCCTGAAGGCGCCGGGAGCCGGCATGAGCTGGCGCGCGAAGGTCAGGCTGCGCGGGCGGATGCGCGATCTTTCCTTGGAGCTTGTGGATTATGACCCGCCGAACGGCATCGCGGTTACCGCCGGGACGGCGATGCTGGAGGGGCGCATCACCGTGGACCTGGTGGCGCTGTCGCGGGTGCGCACGCGGCTCGCGGTCGAGATCACGCTTGGGGCGCGCACTCTGGCCGGGCGGCTTGTCCTGCAATCGCTGAACCTGGCCAGAAGCAATATGACAAGACGGTTCAGGTTGCGGCTTGCGGATTATGCGATCAGTATCGAGGATCGCTACCGGCGCGCATCCTGAACGGCGGCATGGCGCCGCGGGTCGGCGGGATAGACGCCGAGAATGGTGACGTCCGAGGTGAAATAATCCAGCTCGTCGAGCGCGCGTGCCACTGCCGGATCGTTGGGGTGCCCCTCGATATCGGCATAGAATTGCGTGGCGGTGAACGAGCCGTTCACCATGTAGCTTTCCAGCTTGGTCATGTTGATGCCATTGGTGGCAAAGCCGCCAAGCGCCTTGTAGAGCGCGGCGGGGATGTTGCGCACCTGAAAGACGAAGGTGGTCATCATCCCGTCCTCGCCGCGCGGGGTGAAATCTGGCTCGGGCGCCATCACCAGAAAGCGGGTGGTATTGGTGCCCTGATCCTCGATATGGCGGGCGATCACGTCGAGGCCGTAGATCTCGCCTGCAAGCTCGCTCGCCAGCGCGGCCATGTCCGGCTCTCCTGCCTCGGCCACCTGCCGCGCCGAGCCGGCGGTGTCGGCGCCGGTCACGCGGCGGATGCCGTGGCGCTCCAGAAAGGTGCGGCACTGACCGAGCAACATGGTGTGGCTCATCGCGCTCTCGATCTGATCGAGCCGGGTGCCGGGCAGGGCGAGCAGGTTGATATGCACGCGCACGAATGCCTCGCCGACGATATGCAGCCCCGATTCCGGCAGCAGGTGGTGGATGTCGGCGACGCGCCCGAAGGTGGAATTCTCGATCGGCAACATGGCAAGCTGCGCTGCGCCGCCGCGCACCGCCGCGATCGCATCCTCGAAGGTGCGGCAGGGCAGGACCTCCGTTCCGGGAAAGGTCTCGCGGCAGGCCTGATGGGAATAGGCTCCCGGCTCTCCCTGAAAGGCGATGCGCTTGGTCATGGCGGTTTCCGTCCAATTCGGGCCCGGTCGGGCGTTTGGTCGCGGAAACTACACCTTGCGCGGTGGTAGGGGAAGCGGATAGATACGCGCCCAAGCGACAGAGCAAACGGAAGCGAGCCAATGTTCGACACGATGACACTGACCAAGGCCACGGGCGCCCTTTGCGGCTCCTTGCTGGTGTTTCTTCTGGGTGGCTGGGTGGCCGATTCCCTGTTTTCGACCGGGGGCCACGGCGACGACCATGTTCAAGGGTTCGTGATTGATACCGGGGCAGATGACGCGACAGATGTCGTGGCCGACGAGGGGCCGAGCTTTGCCGAACTCTTCGCCGCCGCCGATGTGGCCGATGGCGAGCGCGTGTTCCGCAACTGCGCCGCCTGTCATTCGCTCGAAAAGGGTGAAAACAAGGCCGGTCCGTATCTCTATGGTGTGGTGGGGCGTGACGTAGCCACCGCAGAGGGCTTTGGGGCCTATTCCGGCGCTTTGACCGCAGTGGTCGAGGTCTGGACACCCGAGGCGCTCAATGCCTTCCTTGAAAATCCCAAGGCCTATGCGTCGGGCACCACGATGGGTTTTGCCGGGCTGCGCAAGGCGCAGGACCGCGCCGACCTGATCGCCTTTCTTGATCAGACCGATGGCACCACCTACGAGATGCCTGCCGGGGAGGAGGCCGCCGAAACGTCCCCTCAGGAGGCTGCTCCCGAATAGGCCGCTGTCGCCGATCTGGCCCAGGAAGGGGGCAAGCATTCCGGCGTGCCCGGCGGGCTGACTTTCCGGGGCCGCTGCCTGCGAGGGCGGCGGCCTTTGCCTGTCCGCCCCCTTCTGTGCTTGAACAAGCCGCCCGCCCCGCCTAGCTTGCCCGGCAAGGCGCGGCCAGCGCGCGATATCCGACAGGAGGATGAGATGAGCCAACCGCCACAGGCCGGATTTCCCGTCACCCGCCGCTTTGCCCTGTCGGGAATGGGGGCGCTCCTGGCCGGGAGCGCGCTGCCGGCGCTCTTGCCCGGCCATGCGCGCGGGGGGGGCGAGCAGATCATCCGCGCGCATGGCTATTCCTTCTTCGGCGATCTCAAATATCCCGCCGATTATCCGCATTTCGATTATGTGAACCCCGACGCACCCAAGGGGGGCGAGATTTCGCTGTTTGCCCCCGGCACGTTCGATTCGATGAACCCCTATTCGCGCAAGGGCCGCGCCGGGCGGCTCTCGTGGATGGTCTATGAAAGCCTTTTGGGCGGGTCGGAGGCCACCGGCGAACCGCTGCCAGGGGACCGCTACAACGAGGGCTATGGCCTGCTGGCCGAGAGCCTCGAATACGACGAAGGCAAGACCTGGGTCATCTTTCACATGCGGCCCGAGGCACGCTTTGCCGATGGCACGCCGGTCACCGCGCATGACGTGGTATTCTCGCATAACCTGTTTCTGGATCAGGGCCTGCGCTCTTATGCCGAGGCGGTCCGGCGGCGGGTGATCGGGGCCGAGGCGCTGGATGATCACCGGGTGAAATTCACCTTCGCGGAAGGGATCTCGCGCCGGTCGCTGATTGATCAGGTCGGCGGCACGCCCGTGTTCCCGCGCGCGTGGTATGAGAATACCGGCGCGCGGCTCGATGAGCCACGGCTGGAGGCGGCACCGGGCTCTGGCCCCTATCAGGTCAAAAGCCATGAGGTGAACCGCAATATCGTCTACGAGCGCAACCCCGATTACTGGGGCTGGCATCTGCCGATCAACAAGGGGCGGCACAATTTCGACCGCATCCGGATCGAGTATTTCGCCGATGACAACGCCGCTTTCGAGGCGTTCAAGGCGGGCATCTACACCTTCCGTCCCGAGGGCAATTCCAAGACCTGGGCGACCGGCTATGATTTCCCGGCGATCCGCGCGGGCCACGTGGTGCGCGCCGAACTGCCCGACGGGCTGCCGCCGACGCCCTCGGGCTTCATCTTCAACCTCGGCCGCGAGAAATTGCAGGACAAGCGCGTGCGGCAGGCGATCGCGCTTGGCTTCAATTTCGAATGGACCAACGCCTCGCTGCAATATGGGCTGTTCAAGCAACGCCATTCCTTTGTGCAGGATACCCCGCTGGAGGCCAAGGGCCTGCCCGGGGGGGCGGAGCTTGCACTGCTCCAATCGCTTGGCGATCTGGTGCCCGAGGAGATGCTGACCGAGCCGGCGGTGATGGCGCACACATCCAACGGCGAGCGGCTGAACGACCGGCGCAACCTGCGCCGCGCCATGCAGCTTCTGGACGCGGCGGGCTGGCCGGTGGGCGATGACGGCAAGCGGCGCAATGCCGCCGGAGAGGTGCTGACCATCGAGATCCCGATTTCGTCGTCCGGTTCGGCCACCATGTCGGCGGTGGTGGAAAGCTTCGTGTCGAACCTGAAACTCATGGGAATCGACGCGAAATTCGACAAGATCGACGCCGCGCAATACACCGCCCGCGAGCGCGACCGCGATTATGATCTGATCTTTGACAGCTACATGGCCTTTCTGGAGGCAGGCACCGGGCTGCATCAGCGTTACGGCTCGCGCGAGGCGGAATTCAGCCTGTTCAACCCGGCGGGGCTGGCCAGCCCGATGGTGGATGCGCTGATCGACCGCGCGCTCGAAGCGACGACGCTCGAAGAGCAGAACGTGGCGCTGATGGCGCTCGACCGGGCCTTGCGGTTCGAGTTCTTCATGATCCCGACCTGGTATCTCGACCGCTCCTGGGTGGCCTATTGGGACATGTATGAGCGCCCCGATCCCTTGCCGCCCTATGCGACCGGTGTGCTCGATTTCTGGTGGTATAACGAGGAAAAGGCCGCTGCGCTCAAGGCCGCGGGCGCGCTGTGAGGCAGGTTGTGATCGGGGGGAGCGCCTGAGATGGGGGCCTATATCCTGCGGCGCCTGGCGCTCATCATCCCGACGCTTCTGGGCATCATGATCATCAATTTCGCGCTGGTGCAGTTCGTGCCCGGCGGCCCGGTGGAGCAGATGATCGCCAATATGCAGGGGCGTGGTGACGTGTTCGAGAGCTTTGCCGGCTCTGGCTCGGATACCGGACAGGACTTGGTGGGCACGGTGGGCGGCAATGATGCCTATCTTGGCGCGCGCGGGCTGCCGCCCGAACTCATCAAGGAGCTGGAAGAGCAATTCGGCCTCGACAAGCCCCCTGTCGAGCGCTTCCTCGGCATGTTGTGGAACTACATGCGCTTCGATTTCGGCGAGAGCTATTTCCGCAAGATCGACGTGCTCGACCTGGTGCTGGAAAAGATGCCGGTCAGTATCACGCTGGGGCTGTGGTCCACGCTGATTGCCTATATCGTCTCGATCCCGCTGGGCGTGGCCAAGGCGGTGCGCGACGGCACGCGGTTCGACACCTGGACCTCCGCGCTCATCATCGTGGCCTATGCGATCCCGGCGTTTCTGTTCGCGATCATGCTGCTGGTGCTGTTCGCCGGGGGCAGCTACTGGCAGATCTTCCCGCTGCGCGGCCTGACCTCGGACAATTTCGAGCAGCTGAGCCTTTGGGGGAAAATCGTCGATTACGCTTGGCACATCACCTTGCCGGTTCTTGCCTCCACGATCTCGGCCTTCGCCACGCTGACGCTTCTGACCAAGAACAGCTTTCTCGACGAGATCAAGAAACATTATGTGATGACCGCGCGCGCCAAGGGCCTGTCGGAGCGTCGGGTGCTTTACGGGCATGTTTTTCGCAACGCCATGCTGATCGTGATCGCGGGCTTTCCGACGGTGTTCATCGGGGTGTTCTTTGGCGGCTCGGTGCTGATCGAGACGATTTTCTCGCTCGACGGGCTGGGGCGGCTCGGGTTCGAGGCGGCGGTGAGCCGGGATTATCCGGTGATGTTCGGCACACTGTTCCTGTTCGGCCTCATCGGCCTCGTGGTCGGCATCCTGTCGGATCTGATGTATGTGCTGGTCGATCCGCGGATTGATTTCGAGAAGCGGGAGGGTTGAGCATGGGCCGCGCATCATGGGGGCGCTGCCCCCGCCGCGCCTGCGGCGCGCCCCCCCCGGGATATTTCGGGCAAGATGAAGGAGGGGCGCGGTGATCCGGCTCTCGCCGCTCAACCAGCGCCGCTGGCGCAATTTCCGGCGCAACCGGCGCGCCTTCTGGTCGCTGATCGTCTTTTCGGTGATCTTCACGGTGACGCTCTTTGCCGAGTTCGTGGCCAATGACAAGCCGATCCTCGTGCAGTATCGGGGCGAATTCTACATGCCGATTTTCCGCTTCTATCCCGAGACCGTCTTTGGCGGCGATTTCGAGACCGAGGCGATCTACCGTGACCCGGAGGTGCGCTGCCTGATTGCCACGGGGGGGCTGGATGCCTGCCTCGACGATCCCGAGGGGGTGATGCTCGAGGCCGCGACGGGCAAGGTGGCGGGGCAGGAGGTGGTGCGCGGCTGGGCGATCTGGCCGCCCATCCCCTACAGCTATACCACCACGGTGGACCGGCCCGGCGCGGCGCCGCTGCCGCCAAACGCTCAGAACTGGCTGGGCACCGATGACACCAAGCGCGACGTGCTGGCGCGGGTGATCTACGGCTTTCGCCTCTCGGTGATGTTCACGCTGATCGTGACGGCGCTGTCCTCGGTGATCGGGATTTTCGCGGGTGCCGTGCAGGGCTATTTCGGCGGGCGCACGGATCTTTTCTTTCAGCGGATCATCGAGATCTGGGCCTCGACCCCGCAGCTTTACGTCATCATCATCCTGTTCGCGATCCTGCCGCGCAGTTTCTGGCTGTTGGTGGTGATCACCGTGCTGTTCGGCTGGATGGCGCTTGTGGGGGTGGTGCGGGCGGAGTTCCTGCGCGCGCGCAACCTCGAATATGTGCGCGCGGCCAAGGCCCTTGGCGTGGGCAATGTCACCATCATGTTCCGCCACATGCTGCCCAATGCGATGGTGGCGACGCTGACCATGCTGCCCTTTGTCATCACCGGCACGATCTCATTGTTGGCGGGGCTGGATTTTCTGGGGTTCGGGCTGCCGTCATCCTCGCCCTCGCTGGGGGAGTTGACCTTGCAGGCCAAGCAGAACCTGCAGGCGCCGTGGCTGGCCTTCACGGCGTTCTTTGCCTTTGCCATCATGCTGTCGCTGCTGGTCTTCATCTTCGAGGGTGTGCGCGATGCGTTCGATCCGCGAAAGACCTTTCAATGAGCGTGCTCGAGGTGCGTGATCTGCGGGTGAGTTTTCGCCAGGACGGGCAGGTTATCCCGGCGGTCAGGGGCGTGAGCTTTAGCGTGGACCGGGGCGAGACGCTGGCGCTGGTGGGCGAGAGCGGGTCGGGCAAATCGGTCACAGCACTCTCCACCGTGTCGCTTCTTGGGTCGTCGGCCGAGGTGACAGGCAGCGTCACCTATGCCGGCCGCGAGATGATCGGCGCGGACGAGCGGCGGCTGCGGCAGGTGCGCGGCAACGATATCAGCTTCATCTTTCAGGAGCCGATGACCAGCCTCAACCCGCTGCACACGCTGGAAAAGCAGTTGCGCGAGAGCCTGGAGCTGCATCAGGGGCTGAGCGGGCAGGCGGCGCGCGCGCGGATCGTCGAGCTGCTGGAGCGGGTGGGCATCCGCGAGGCCGAAAGCCGGCTGGGGGCCTATCCGCATCAGTTGTCGGGCGGGCAGCGCCAGCGCGTGATGATCGCCATGGCGCTTGCGAACAAGCCCGATATCCTGATCGCCGATGAGCCGACGACGGCGCTTGACGTGACGATCCAGGCGCAAATCCTTGAATTGCTGGCCGAGTTGAAGCGCGAAGAGGGCATGGGCCTTTTGTTCATCACCCATGACCTGGGCATCGTCGAGCGCGTCGCCGACCGGGTCTGCGTGATGAAGGATGGCGAGATCGTCGAGGCGGGGCCGGTGGCGGAGGTGTTTGCCGCGCCCGCGCATCCCTATACGCGCAAATTGCTGGCCGCGCGCGCCACGGGCGGGCCCGCGCCGGTGCCCGAGGGCGCGCCGGTGGTGGTCGGGACGCGCGATCTGCGGGTGTGGTTTCCGATCCAGAAAGGGTTTCTCAAGCGCACCGTGGGCCATGTGAAGGCCGTCAATGCCGCCACGCTGGAGGTGAGGGCGGGCGAGACGCTGGGCATCGTCGGCGAATCTGGGTCGGGCAAGACCACGCTGGCGCTGGCGATCATGCGGCTGATCGCCTCGGAGGGCGGCATCCGTTTCGCCGGCGAGGATGTCAATCGCTGGTCCACGCGGGAATTACGCAAGCGGCGGGCGCAGATGCAGATCGTCTTTCAGGACCCGTTCGGCAGCCTCAGCCCGCGCATGACCGCCGCGCAGATCATCGCCGAGGGGCTGGGTGTGCATGGCAACCCCGGCGGCCGGCCGGCGCGCGAACTCGTGGCCGAGGTGATGGCGGAGGTCGGCCTCGAGCCCGCGATGATGGACCGCTACCCGCATGAATTCTCCGGCGGGCAGCGCCAGCGCATCGCGATCGCCCGCGCCATGATCCTGCGCCCCAGGCTGGTGGTGCTGGATGAGCCGACAAGTGCCCTGGACATGACCGTGCAGGTGCAGATCGTGGACCTGTTGCGCGCGCTCCAGCGGAAATATGGTCTGGCTTACCTGTTCATCAGCCACGATCTGCATGTGGTGCGCGCGATGAGCCATCGGGTGCTGGTGATGAAGGGCGGCGACGTGATCGAGGCGGGCGAGGCGGAGGCGCTCTTTTCCGCGCCGCAGACCGAGTATGCGCGCAAGCTGTTGGCGGCAGCGATGGATCGGCGCTGAGCGCGGGTCAGATGGCCGGGGAATGTCCCTCGGCGTTCATCTCGTAGGCGTCGAGCTTGCGCGCGATCATCCGCGTGAGCGGGCGTACCTCGGGCGGGATGGCAAGCCCGTCCGCATCGAGCCGCAGATGCCCGGCAAAGGCGCGGTCCACCTGCGAGAGTATCGCGTTGAGCGTCTCGGGCGTGACGGCGAAATCGTTGATGATCTCGGCGCTGTCGATCCTGAAATCGCACATCAGCGCCTCGATCAGCCGCGCGCGCAGCCGGTCATCCCCGGAAAAGACGTGCCCCCGCGCGGTCGAGAAGCGCCCCTCGCGGATTGCCGCCACATGCGCGCCGGTGGCGGGCGCGTTCTGCGCGTAGCCTTGGGGAAAGCGCGAGATGGACGAGGCGCCGAGCCCGATCAGCACCTCGGCGGTGTCGTCGGTATAGCCCTGGAAATTGCGGCGCAACCGCCCGCCGCGTCGCGCCACGCTCAGCCCGTCGGACGGGGTGGCGAAATGGTCGATGCCGATCTCGTCATAGCCGTCCCACAGAAACAGCCGCCGCGCGGTGTCGAACAGCGCAAGCCGCTCCTGCGGGGTGGGCAGGGCGTCAGACGGGATGAGTTGCTGGCGCCTGGCCATCCACGGCACATGCGCATAGCCGTAAAGCGCCACCCGGTCGGGGCTGAGCGAGAGCAGTTTCTGCACGCTTTCGGTGATGCGCGCGCGGCTCTGATGGGGCAGGCCGTAGAGGATGTCGGCGTTGAGGCTCTTGACGCCGCGCGCGCGGATCTCCTCGGCCGCCTGCCGGGTGATGTCATAACTTTGCAGGCGGCCGATGGTTTTCTGAATCTCGCCGTCGAAATCCTGCACCCCGATCGAGGCGCGGTTCATTCCCGCCGCCGTCAGCGCGTCGAGGCGCGGCCCGTCGATCTCGCCCGGGTCGATCTCGACCGAGAATTCCGTGGCCTCGGTAAAGGGCGCGATCGCGTGGATGGCGCCGGCAAGATCGGTCATCATCGCAGGCGACAGAAGCGTGGGTGTGCCGCCGCCCCAGTGCAGCCGCGACAGATGCACCCCCGCGGGCAGGATGCGGCCCAGCATGGCGATCTCGGCCTTGAGCGTTTCGAGATAGGCCGCCACCGGCGCTTCCGATTGCGTGCCCTGTGTCCGGCAGGCGCAAAACCAGCAGAGCCTTCGGCAGAAGGGCACATGCACGTAGAGCGAGATTTCCGCCCCCTCCGGGATTGCCTTGATCCATTGGGTAAAAAGCGCCTCGCCGACGGTCCGGCTGAAATGCGGCGCGGTCGGATAGCTTGTATAGCGCGGCACCCTGGCATCAAAAAGACCCAGACGGCTCAGTTTGGTTTGCGTATTCATGTGCCAAGGTTTACGCTTGGGGCATACTAAGTCCTTGACCCAGATCAATCGCGGGAACGTGACAGTGGCGACAGTTGAACATATCGCGGATACGGCCCCGCAGGATTGTGCGGATTGTCCGATCCGGCACCGGGCCGTTTGTGCGCGCTGCGAACCCGACGAGTTGGAAAACCTCGATTCGATAAAATATTATCGCAACTTCCAGGCCGGTCAGACGGTGATCTGGTCGGGCGACCCGATGGATTTTGTGGCCTCGGTCGTCTCGGGCATCGCCACGCTTACGCAGACGATGGAGGACGGGCGCACACAGATGGTGGGCCTTTTGCTGCCGTCGGATTTCGTCGGCCGTCCGGGTCGCGCCCATGCCAGCTATGACGTGGTGGCCACGACCGATATCGTCATGTGCTGTTTCCGCCGCAAGCCGTTCGAGGAGATGATGGCGCGCACGCCCCATATCGCGCAGCGCCTGCTCGAGATGACGCTTGACGAGCTTGACGCCGCGCGCGAATGGATGCTGGTTCTGGGGCGCAAGACCGCGCGGGAAAAGATCGCCTCGCTCCTGGCGATCATCGGGTGGCGTGATGCGGCGCTTCATCTGAGAGGCCGGGTGGGGTCGCTGACCTTTGATCTGCCGCTCACGCGCGAGGCGATGGCCGATTATCTCGGTCTCACGGTCGAGACGGTGAGCCGCCAGATTTCCGCACTCAGGAAGGACGGGGTGATCGTGCTCGAAGGCAAGCGCCGTGTCATCGTGCCCGACATGAACCGTCTGCTGGAAGAGGCGGGCGATGACAGCGATGGCGGGATGCTGGCCTGAGCGGGGCCGGGGACGAACAGAACGCGCGCGGCGGCGATCCGGGAGCAATGCCTGCGGTCATGCCTGTCCCGGTCGGACAAACGCCTCGCGCGTGTAGCCCTGCAGATAGAGAAGGGCCGTCAGATCCCCGTGATTGATGCGGATGTCGCATTGCGCCGCCACGCTCGGCTTGGCGTGAAGCGCCACGCCCGCGCCCGCCCGCCCCAGCATCGCCAGATCGTTGGCCCCGTCGCCCACGGCGATCACCTCGTCGGGCGCAATTCCCAGTCGCGCGCTGATCTCGTCAAGCGCGCGCAGCTTGGCGTCGCGCCCCAGAATCGGCCGCGCCACGTCGCCGACAAGCCGCCCGTCCCTGACCAGAAGCGTGTTGGCGCGGTCTTCGTCAAAGCCGAGCCGTGCCGCGATGGCTTGCGTGAATGCCGTGAACCCGCCCGATACCAGCGCGCACCAGGCGCCCTGCGCCTTCATCGTCGCAATCAGTTCCGGCCCGCCGGGCATCAGCGTGATGCGCTGCGCCAGCACCTCGCCGATCGCCGTTTCGGGCAGCCCGCGCAGAAGCGTCACGCGCTCGAGCAGCGCGCCCTCGAAATCCAGCTCGCCATTCATCGCCCGCGCCGTGATCGCGCGCACATGATCGCCTACGCCTGCTACCTCGGCCAGCTCGTCGATACATTCCTCGCGGATCATGGTGCTGTCCATGTCGGCCAGCAGCATCTTCTTGCGCCGCCCCACGGACGGCTGCACCACCAGATCGACGCGCGCGCGCTGCAACTCCGCCCAGGTTTCCCAGCGGTTGCCGGGAACCTCGGCCATATCGAACTCCGCCGCCTCGTCGGGCGCAAGCCAGCGCAGATCGCCGCCCCCCCAGGCATTGCGCAGCGCCTCGGCCATTGCAGCAGAGAGCGCGCCCCGCGGCGCGACAAGGGTGGTGGTGAACATGCGGCAAGCCTCCGGCGCGGTTTCGCGGATCTTGTAGCGGGGTTTGCCGCCATGAAAAAGCCCGCGCCGACCGAATCGGGCGCGCGGGCGGTTTTCACCATTGCGGCCGGCTCAGTGCCCGAGGATCTGGCTCAGGAACAGCTTGGTGCGCTCCGATTGCGGGTTGTTGAAGAATTCCTCCGGCTCGTTCTGCTCGACGATCTGCCCTTCATCCATGAAGATCACCCGGTTCGCCACCTGCCGGGCAAAGCCCATCTCGTGCGTGACACAGAGCATGGTCATGCCCTCTTCGGCAAGCTCCACCATCGTGTCGAGAACCTCCTTGATCATCTCGGGATCAAGCGCCGAGGTCGGCTCGTCGAACAGCATGATCCGCGGCTTCATGCACAGGCTTCGCGCAATCGCCACCCGCTGCTGCTGCCCGCCCGAGAGCTGGCCGGGATATTTGTCGGCCTGTTCGGGGATCTTCACCTTGGTGAGGAAATGCATCGCGATGTCTTCGGCCTCGCGCTTGGGCGTCTTTCGCACCCAGATCGGTGCGAGGGTGCAGTTTTCCAGGACCGTCAGATGAGGAAACAGGTTGAAGTGCTGGAACACCATGCCCACCTCGGAGCGGATCTTGTCGATGTTCTTGACATCGCTCGACAGCTCCGTGCCATCCACCACGATCTTGCCCGTCTGGTGCTCTTCCAGCGCGTTGATGCAGCGGATCAGCGTCGATTTGCCAGAGCCGGACGGCCCCGCGATCACGATGCGCTCGCCCCGATAGACGGTCAGATCAATGTCGCGCAGTGCATGGAACGCGCCATACCACTTGTTCATCTTGACGATCTCGATGGCGATTTCGTCGGAGATCTTCATTTGCGTTTCCGCGGCCATGCCGATGACCCTCCTTATCGGTGATCGGTCTGAAGCTGCCGCTCCAGCCATTGCGAATATTGCGAGATACCGTAGCAGGTGATGAAGAACAGAAGCGCGGCAAAGCCGTAAAGCTCCCAATAGACCCCGTTCCATTCCGTCGAGGCGAGGATCGGCCCGCGGATCATCCCCACGATGTCAAAGATCGAGATGATCGAAACCAGCGTGGTATCCTTGAAAAGGCCAACGGCCACGTTGACGATGCCGGGAATCGAGATCTTCAGCGCCTGCGGAAGAATGACAAACTGCATGGCCTGCGCGTAATCGAGCCCGAGGCTGTCTGCCGCTTCATACTGTCCGCGCGGCAGCGCCGCGAGCCCACCCCGGATCACCTCGGCGATATAGGCCGAGGCGAACATGGTGATCATGATGATTACCCGCAGGATCAGGTCGAAATTGGTGCCCGGCGGCAGGAAATAGGCCAGCACCACGTTGGCGACGAACAAGAGCGTGATCAGCGGCACACCGCGGATGAACTCGATGAACATGACGCAGATCCACTTGATGATCGGCATGGAGGATCGCCGCCCGAGCGCCAGCAGGATACCGAAGGGCAGCGACAGCGACACGCAGATCACCCCCAGCATCAGGTTGATCATGAACCCGCCCATGTCGCGCGACGCGACCGGTTCGAGCGCGAGGAACCCCTCCATCGACGCGGTGACACGGCCGGCGGCCCACCAGACCACCATCGCCGCGATAATGCCCGCCAGAACCGCGACCCCGGCGCTGACTGTCAGCACCCGGCGATACACCACCGCGCCCGCCAGGACGCCCACCAACGCAAAGACCGGAACCGTCACCGACCCGCCCCAGATCAGCCAATAGGCGATGAACGGGTAGAGCCCGGTAAAGACCAGCATCTGGCGCGGAAGGTATTTGATGAACAGCACCGGCGCGATGGCCACGAACAGCAGCACGAAGGCCAGCGTCGGCCGCCAGTAGAGCTCGGACGGGTATTTGAACCCGTACAGAAGCTGGTTCCATCGCTCGGTCAGCACCGCGAAACAGGCCCCGGTGCGCCCGTCGAGCATCTCGCGGCAGGCCGAAAGGCTCGGGCTGTCCCAGATGCCGTTGAAGAACCACGGCGCCGCCCCGAAGAGGATCCGCACCACCACATAGGCCGAAACCAGCGTCAGGATGGTGTTGCCGACCGAGGAAAACAGGTTCTCGCGCAGCCATCTGATCGCTCCCGTCTCGGCCACGGGTGGCGGCGATTCCGGCAGCATCCGAGAGCGCACGAAGGCGGGCGTATTGCGCGACATGGCTCAGCGCTCCTTCAGCTTGATGGAATTGTTGTAGAGGTTCATCACCGCCGAAATGCCGAGCGAGATCGTCAGATAGAACAGCATCAGCAGAAGCACGGATTCAATCGCCCGCCCCGTCTGGTTGAGCGTGATGCCCCCCAGCGTGCCGGTCACGTCCATGTAGCCCACGGCGATCGCCAGCGAAGAGTTCTTGGTGAGGTTGAGATATTGCGAGATCAGCGGCGGGATGATCACCCGCAGCGCCTGCGGCAGGATCACAAGGTTCATGATCCGGTTTGGCCGCATCCCGAGCGCGGCCGCCGCCTCGGTCTGGCCCTTGCTGACCGCCTGAATGCCCGCGCGCACGTTCTCTGCGATGAAGGCGCCGGTGTAGATCGCCAGTGCAAACCACAGCGCGATGAGCGAGCCGCGGATATGCAGGCCGCCCGCAAAATTGAACCCCTGGAGCGACGGATAATCGAGCGTGATCGGCTGCCCCATCACGAAAAAGATTACCAGCGACGGCACGAACAGGATCACCAGCGACGGCCAGCCCATCGGCAAGAGCCGCCCGGTGTCGTAAAGCAGCCTGGTGGCATAGTGGCGGTAATAGAACATGCCTGCAATCGACGCGAGAAAGGTCAGCACCACGACCATCGACCCGGGCCCCCAGACCGGCGAGGGCACATAGACCCCGCGATTGGTAAAGGCCACCGCGTCGAACAGCATCGAGGATGTCGCGTTGTCACCCCGGAACGCGTTCGGCGCGGGCATGACCGCCGTCATCACGGTAAAGATGATCAGGATCCAGATCAGCACCGGCACGTTGCGGAACGCCTCGACATAGCCCGCCATCAGCTTGCGCACGAGCCAGTTGGGCGAGAGCCGAAGCACGCCCGCGATCACGCCCAGAACGGTCGCGGTAAGGCAGCCCAGCCCGGCCACGATCAAGGTGTTGAGAACCCCGACGATCGCCGCCCGCAGGTGGGTTGACTGGCTGTCATATTCGATGGGCCGCTGATTGATGTCGTAATTTGCCGGAGAAGTCAGGAAACCGAACGAGATATTCTGCCCCTGATCCGAGAGATTCCTCATCAGGTTCGCACCCAGATAGCCGATGAGCAGCATCAGCAGGATGAGCGCGATGAACTGGAAGGTGTAGGACCGGAATCGGGTGTCGTAGATCAGCATCGAGAGCTGGAACGACGCCTTCGGTGGGCCGCTGATCGGTGTCATCTGAAAAATTCCCCGTTGGTCGCCCCCGCTTATTTTTCGCGCGCAGTGGCACGCGGGGACGCTTGTCGTTTGTCACAGTCGAGAAGGGCGCGGGTTTCCCCGCGCCCCCCTGTCAATCAGGTTTTAGCGGAACGGCGGCGAGTAGAGCAGGCCGCCATTCGTCCATTGCGCGTTGAGGCCGCGCGACAGGCCGATCGGGGTCTTTTCGCCGATGTTCTTCTCGAACACCTCGCCATAGTTGCCAACAGCGGCAATCGCGCGCCTGGCCCACTCGTTGTCGAGACCGATCATCGCGCCAAGGTCACCCTCGGTGCCGAGCAGACGGTTGATCTCCGGGTTGCTGCCCCGCGCCGAGGCCAGTTCGGCCACATTCGCGCTGGTGACGCCAAGCTCTTCGGCGGTGATGAGCGCGTTGAGCGTCCAGCGCACGATGTCACCCCAGTCGTTGTCGCCATGGCGCACAAGCGGGCCGAGCGGCTCTTTCGAGATGATTTCCGGCAGGATCACATGATCGCCGGGGTTCTCGAACGCGGCGCGGGTCGAGGCGAGGCCCGACGCGTCGGTCGTGTAGGCGTCACAGGCACCAGCCAGATACTGCTGCTGGCCCTCGGCGTTGGTCTCGATCGGCACCGGCTCGTAGCTGATGTTGTTGGAGCGGAAGAAATCCGCGAGGTTCAGCTCGGTGGTGGTGCCGGTCTGGATGCAGACCGTCGCGCCGTCAAGCTCCTTGGCCGAGCTCACGCCCAGCGCCTTGGGAACGAGAAAACCCTGACCGTCATAGTAGTTGACGCCGACGAAATCGAACTTGAGGTCGGTGTCGCGCGAGAAGGTCCAGGTGGTGTTGCGCGACAGAAGGTCAACCTCGCCCGAGGAGAGCGCGGTAAAGCGGGTCTTGGCGGTGGTCGGCACGAATTCAACGGCGTTGGCATCGCCCAGAACGGCGGCGGCGACCGCACGGCACACGACCACATCGAACCCTTCCCAGACGCCGTTGGCATCGGGCGCGGCAAAGCCGACAAGGCCGGTGTTCACGCCGCAGTTGAGCTTGCCACGGGCCTTGACATCATCCAGCGTGGCCGCTGCCGAAGCGCCAGCCGCAAGGCCGGCGACAGTCAGTGCGCCGAAAAATACGGTTCTGTTCATGTTTACCTCTTCCTGATTGTCCGCCTTTCGGAAGGCAGTCTTGTTGGCCATTGCTAGAGCCAGCCGACACTGCCAACCGTCCAGGGGTTTTTCCGTTTCGGTGCCCGCAAGTTTGTGTGGATTCAACCCAAGACGTCAAGTCTTTGTTGAGGAAATCGGGTGCGGGGGCCTGTTTTGAAAGGCTTGCGCCTGCACATCCCGTCCACGCGAAAGATCGTGAAAGCGCATGGCGTCGAGAAAGTCACATCGTTTCCGCTCCGCCGCCGCTTGCGCCTCTTCGTCCTGTCCCCATTGCTCTTGCTGCCATGTTTCGTCGATCCGCGAGGCCTGCCAGAGCGTCTCTGCCGGGGCGATCTTGCGGAGCGCGGCAAACCCGATGATGAGCGAGCCGCTCAGGCTCACGAGATCGTGAAACGCGGTCAATGCCCAATTATCGAGCAGTCTTGTCGCATCATGCAGCCGGTTGAGCGTTGCGGGGTCCTGTTTGACCGGCATCACCCCACGCGTGATCTTCAAGCGAACGGAAAAGACCGATTCGGCCCATTCCAGCAGCGGATCCCACGCTTGTGCCTGCCATGCGGCCAGCCCCTCGGGGGCGTCGGCGCGATAGCACAGGAGGTCGCTGCCGCCATATTCCGCCAGCATCGCAGCCACTGCGTCGCGCTGCTGTCCCACCCGGTCGATGGTGACATTCGCGGCGCGGGTCAGCGGCATGGTGGCGGGTTGGATCACGCCCGCCTGCGCGTCCCATTCGGCGGCGATCGCCTCGGCAAGCTGGCGGGTCGGCACGACCAGTTCCGCCTTGGCGGGGGTGCGCACGCTTTTCTCGTCCAGGTGCACACCATGTCCGCCTGCGCCCTCGACCACGCGCGCCTCTTTCCAGAACCGTCTTGCCGCCCAAACGCTCATCCTGCCCTGCTCCAGATCTCCTCCAGCAACCCGGCCAGATCCTGGAAATCCTCCACGATCCGCGCCGCCGCCGTCAGGGCCTCGGGCCGGTGATAGCCCCAGCTTACGCCGATGCCGGCAATCCCGGCGACCCGTGCCATCTCCATGTCAAAGCTCGTATCGCCAACCATCACCGCGTTTTCCGGTGCAACCCCGGTTTCGGCCAGTGCGGCGCGGATCATCGAGGGATGCGGCTTTGACGGGTGGTGATCGGCCACTTGCCGGGTGACGAAATACGACCGCAGACCGTGCCCGTCCAACAGCTTGTCCAGCCCCCGCGCCGATTTCCCGGTGGCCACGCCCAGCAGGGTCTCGGGCGCGCGGTGCAGGGTTTCCAGCGTCGCGCGGGCGTGCGGATAGAGCGGCGAGGACCGTTCCACGCCCGTTTTGGCGCGCAGGCCCATATAGGCGGCCTTGTAGCCTGCGACGATCCGCGCCCGCGCGTCTGCGGGCAAATGCGGCGCCAGCCGCGCCACCGCCACGTCGAGCGACAGCCCGACAATCCCGAGAATCGCCGCCCTCTCGGGGGGTTGCGCCCCGACCCCGGCAAAGCCCGCGCGCATCGCGGCAAGGATGTCGCCCTGGCTGTCCACCAGTGTCCCATCCACGTCAAAGATCACAAGGCGCAAGGGGCGGCTCATGCCATGTCCTCGAACGGATCCTCCGGTGCGTCCCCGTCGCGCCATTGGAACAGGTCCCAGGTCCGGCGCATATGCTCGGGCATGGGCGCGGTGAGGCTCAGGATCGCGCGGGTCACGGGATGCTCGATCTTCAGCGAACGCGCGTGCAGATGCAGCTTGCGGCTGACATCGCCGCCCAGTTGCGCGCCCCAGCCATCGCCAAGGTTCTCCTGTCCCGAGCCGCCATATTTTCCATCCCCGATAACCGGATGCCCGATCTCGGCCATATGCGCGCGCAACTGGTGCGTGCGCCCCGTTATCGGCACCAGCGCCACCCAGGCGGTGCGTCCGCCCGCCGCCTCGATCACCGCGTAATCGGTGGTCGCGGCCTTTGCGCCGGGCGTGTCGGTGACCTTGCCGGGATGCACGCAAATCATCTTTTCGCCCTCGCCCCTGGCCCCGTGCCCCGGTGCCTTGACGAGGCCGTAGCGCACCGTGCCCATGCGCGGGCTTGGCACGCCACCGACGGCGGCCCAGTAGATCTTGCGCGTGGCGCGATGCCGGAACGCCGCCGTGAGACCCTTGGCCGCCTCGCGCGTGCGCGCCAGAAGCAGAACGCCGGAGGTGTCCTTGTCGAGCCGGTGGACAAGGCGCGGCCTCTCCTCCAGCCCGAAGCGCAGCGCCTCCGACAACCCGTCCACATGCCGCGCCTGCCCGCTGCCGCCCTGCACCGGCAGGCCGGGGGGCTTGTTCAGCGCAATGATATGGTCATCGCGAAAAATCACGCAGGACCGGATCATCGCGGCATCGGCCGCGGAAACGCTGGTGCGCTGCACCGTCGGGGGCGATCCCGGAACGGGCAGGGGCGGGATGCGCACCTCTTGCCCCGCCTCGATGCGCGTGCTCGCCTTGACGCGCGCGCCATCGACGCGCAATTCGCCCTTGCGGCACATCTTCTCGATGCGCGCCTGTGCAACATGGGGAAACATCCGTCGCAGCCAGCGGTCAAGCCGCTGATCGCCGTCGCCCTCTGCCACTCGGATAATCTGAACGCCGCTCATGCCAGGGCCCCCCGTGTCAGTGCCGCGCCAAGGATCAGCGCCCCGATGGAAAGCCCGACCGACAGCCCTACATAAAGCGCCGCCAGCCCTATCGCCCCGCGCTCGGCAAGCGTCACCGCCTCGAGCGAAAAGGCCGAAAACGTGGTGAATCCGCCCAGAAGCCCGGCCATGATGAGCGGGTTGAGATGCGCCAGCCCGCGCTCGAGCGAAAACACGGCAAAAGCGCCCATGAGAAACGAGCCGAGCACATTGACCACAAGCACGCCGAGCGGAAAGCCGGGACCACCAAGACGCAGCAATGCCAGCCCCATGCCGTAGCGCAGGCACGAGCCGATTGCGCCGCCGATGGCGACCTGAAGAAAGCCCGATATCATGGAGCGGTCCATCGCTTGCGCGCGAGGGCTTGTCAAGCGGCCAGCCCCGCCTTCGGTGAGCGCACCGATGGCAGGTGTCACCGGCGGCGCCTGCTGTCAGCGGCGGTATCTCGGGGCCTTGGTCGCCGGAGGTTTGGCGTGCATCGTCTCGCGCCAGAGCAGATAGAGCCCCGACCCGACGATGAGCGCAATGCCGATCCAGGCGGTTGCGTCGGGCCATGTGCCAAAGACGGTGGCGCCCCAGAAAATCGCCATGGGTATGGCGGCATATTCGAACGGCGCTGCAAAGGCGGCCTCGGACAAACGATATGCCTGGCTGATGAAGAACCCCCCGAAAAGCCCAGTGAACCCGAGCAGGATCAGGATGGGGTAATCCTGCGTGGCCGGCCAGTCCCACGCCCGAAGCAGAAAGCCGAGCGAAGGATGGTCCGACCCGCCAAGGCGCCCGTCCCCCAGCCCGAGGCCGACGAACGCGCTGACAAATACAAAGGTGAGCTGGATGTAGAAGGCCATGGTCGGCCCGCTCTCGGTGCCGCCAATCCTGCGGGTGAGGACGTGCAGCGTGGCATAGAAAACCGCCGCCGTGACCGGCAGGAGCGACGCCACCTGAAACGCCGCCGTGCCCGGCCTGACGATCAGCAGAACGCCGATGAACCCGACAGCGATGCTCCCCCACCGCCGCGCGCCCACGGTCTCGCCGAGAAAGATCACCGAAAACACGGTAATGATGAGGGGCGCGACGAAGAAGATGGCGACAGCATCGGCAATCGGTAGCGCGGCCATTCCCATGAACATGAAAACGTTTGCCGAGACAATGCACAGACCGCGCGCCAGGTGCACCACCGGGCGGCGCGTCCGCAGCACCCTGAGTCCGCCGGAAAATGGCATGAAGAGCACACAAAAAAGCGTCAGCGCGAGCAGCGAGCGAATGAACGTCACCTGATGCAGCGCATAGCTGTCCGAGAGGAACTTGATGCTCGCATCGTTGATTGAAAAGCACATGACCGCCGCCAGAGCATAGGCGGCGCCGGTCAGGTTTGCGCGGTGAACAAGTGCGGTCATCGGGAAAGATGACAAAAGGGAGAGAGGAATGTAAAGAGAGAAAGAAAAAGAAACCGGGCCGCCCCGGCGCCAAGGTTCATGATCCGCCAGTCCATGATCCGCCAATGGCCATCACCAGAAGTCACGGTCTTGACCAGGCAGAACGGTCCTTGAGATATAAAATGGAGCGGGCGATGAGATTCGAACTCACGACCCTTACCTTGGCAAGGTAATGCTCTACCCCTGAGCTACGCCCGCGTCCTTGGGTGATCGTCGAGATACAAAGCCTCACGTCACGCCGCAAGAGGAAAATCGCGTGACCGGCACAAAAATCCGCATGGGACGGCGAGGGCTGGTTCAAAACGCCCGGCTGCACCGGAAAGGCGCGCGCTTGTCGCAAGCGCGCAGCGCGACCGGAGAGACATCACCGCTGTCTTGCGCCCGAACCGGGTAACGGTTGATCCGAATGCCTGATTTGCCAATTTCCGCCAGCGGGGGGAATCGCGCGCGCGGATCGAGAACCGCACGCCTGCCGCAAGCGCAAGATGCGGCACGAGAATCGATGTCCGGGCGCTAATTCGGTGGGGCAGGGCAGCAGGGGACGACCCGCAGGGCAAAAAAACCGCACGAAATCCATTGAAAGCTCTTGCTTTTGCCCACCAGACGTTGTGTTTGACCACATCATGACGTTTAATTCACGCTGCGAGGCCCCAGTTACGGGCAGTGATACAAGGGAGACCTGAAAATGGCGAAACCGATGACCAAGACCCAGCTTGTGGCCGCGTTGGCCGAGGAAATGGGCAGCGACAAGAAATCCGCAGGCGGCGCGCTCGATGCCGTGGTGGCGATCATCACCCGCGAAGTGGCGGCGGGCGGGGCGGTCACGCTTCCGGGCGTGGGCAAGTTCTACTGTCGCGAACGCCCCGAGCGCATGGTGCGCAACCCGGCCACCGGCGAGCAGATGAAGAAGCCCGCCGATCGCCAGGTGAAAGTGACCGTGGCCAAGGCGCTCAAGGACAGCGTCAACGGCTGAGACCCCGCGCCGCCCGGCCAGACTGGGCGGCTCGTTTCGCGTGAGGGCCGAAATTCAGTCCTTGCCCTTTGCGCGCCCCTCTCTTATAGAGCCGAAATTCGCGTCACCCGGCAATCCGGGGATTCGCGCGTTGAAATCCCATCCACCGGGGAACGGGTGACCCTGAGCCAACCGTCAGGGGCCAGCCGGTGTATTGAGAAAGGAAGAGGCGATGAACGCCAGCGAACTGCGCGACAAGACCCCGGACCAGCTCCGGGAAGAGCTTGTCCGTCTCAAGAAAGAGCAATTCAACCTGCGTTTCCAGGCGGCCACCGGCCAGCTTGAGAATGCAGCCCAGATGCGCCGCGCCCGCCGCGACGCCGCCCGCGTCAAGACCATCCTCAACGAAAAGGCCCGCGTGGCCGCCGAGCAGGGAGCCTGACCCATGCCCAAACGTATCCTGCAAGGCACCGTCACCTCGGACGCCAACGCCCAGACCGTGACCGTCTCGGTCGAGCGTCGCTTCAAGCACCCCGTGCTTCAGAAGACGATCCGCAAGTCCAAGAAATACCGGGCCCACGACGAGAACAACACCTTCAAGAAGGGTGACGCGGTGCGCATCATCGAATGTGCGCCGAAATCCAAGACGAAACGCTGGGAGGTGCTGGAGGCGTGATCCTTCGCACCATCCGGTTTGATCGAAACCCTGGGGGAAACAGCCAGAACAGCCCCCACAGGTCGGGAGAAACCCAATGATCCAGATGCAGACCAATCTGGATGTAGCTGACAATTCCGGCGCACGCCGGGTTCAGTGCATCAAGGTTCTAGGCGGTTCGCACCGCCGTTACGCCTCGGTCGGCGACATCATCGTGGTGTCGGTGAAAGAGGCGATTCCGCGCGGTCGCGTGAAAAAAGGCGACGTGCGCAAGGCCGTCGTCGTGCGCACCGCCAAGGAAGTCCGTCGTGAAGACGGCACCGCCATCAAGTTCGACCGCAATGCCGCCGTGATCCTCAACAACGCGGGCGAGCCCGTCGGCACCCGTATCTTCGGGCCGGTCGTGCGCGAATTGCGCGCCAGGAACTTCATGAAGATCATCTCGCTCGCCCCGGAGGTGCTGTAAGATGGCTGCCAAACTGAAAAAGGGCGACAAGGTTATCGTGCTCGCCGGCAAGGACAAGGGCCAGAAGGGCACCATCCTCAGCGTCGATCCCAAGGCCGGCCGCGCGGTGGTCGAGGGCGTGAACATGGCGATCCGCCACACCCGCAAGAGCCAGACAAGCCAGGGTGGCCGCATCCCCAAGGCGATGCCGATCGACCTCTCGAACCTCGCCATTCTTGACAAGAACGGTAAACCCACGCGCGTCGGCTTCAAGATCGAAGGCGACAAGAAGGTGCGTGTAGCCAAGACTACGGGGGACGTGATCGATGCTTGATGCCGCAACCTATACCCCGCGCCTCAAGGCCCATTTCCGCGAGGTCATCAAGCCCGCTCTGAAGGAAGAGTTCGGCTACCGCAGCGACATGCAGATCCCGCGGCTGGACAAGATCGTGCTCAACATCGGCTGTGGCGCCGAGGCGGTGAGGGATTCCAAGAAGGCCAAGTCGGCGCAGGAAGACCTCAGCACCATCGCAGGCCAGAAGGCCGTGACCACGCTGGCGCGCAACTCGATCGCCGGCTTTCGCGTCCGCGAAGGGATGCCGCTGGGGGCCAAGGTCACGCTGCGCGGCAACCGGATGTATGACTTCCTCGATCGCCTGATCACAGTGGCCATGCCGCGCATCCGCGACTTCCGCGGCGTGTCGGGCAAGTCCTTCGACGGGCACGGCAACTATGCCATGGGTCTCAAGGAACATATTGTTTTCCCCGAAATCAACTTCGACAAGGTCGACGAAGTCTGGGGGATGGACATCATCATCACAACCACGGCGCAGACCGACGCTGAAGCCAAGGCGCTGTTGAAGCATTTCAACATGCCCTTCAACAGCTGAGCCGGGGGAGGATAGATTTATGGCTAAGAAATCCATGATCGAGCGCGAGAAGAAGCGCCAGAAACTGGTGGACCGCGACGCCGCCAAGCGCGCCGCGCTCAAGGCGATCATAAACGACCAATCCAAGCCGATGGAGGAGCGTTTCCGCGCCTCTCTGAAACTGGCCAAGCTGCCGCGCAACGGGTCGGCCACGCGCCTGCACAACCGCTGCCAGCTCACCGGGCGTCCGCACGCCTATTATCGCAAGCTCAAGATCAGCCGGATAATGCTGCGCGAGCTGGGTTCCGCCGGGCAACTGCCCGGTGTCGTGAAATCGAGCTGGTGAGGAGGGCGCAGACATGAACGATCCTATCGGCGATATGCTCACCCGTATCCGCAACGCGCAGATGCGCGGCAAGTCCAAGGTGATGACCCCCGGCTCGAAGATGCGCGTGCGCGTTCTCGATGTGCTGGCTTCCGAGGGCTATATCCGGGGCTATGATATGACAACGGATGACAATGGCCATTCCGCCATTGAAATCAGCCTCAAGTATTTCGAGGGCACCCCGGTGATCCGCGAGATGAAGCGGGTCTCCAAGCCCGGTCGCCGCGTCTATCTGGGCGTCAAGGACATTCCGTCGGTCCGTCAGGGCCTTGGCGTGTCGATTGTCTCCACCCCCAAGGGTGTGATGTCGGATGCAGCCGCGCGCGCCGCCAATGTCGGTGGCGAAGTGCTCTGCACGGTATTCTGAGGAGGCGCTGCAAATGTCTCGTATCGGCAAACAACCCGTGGCCCTGCCCGATGATGTCTCGGCCACGATCTCTGGCCAGACCATCGAGGTGAAGGGCCCCAGGGGCACCAAGAGCTTTACCGCCACCGACGATGTGACGCTCACCGTTGCGGATGGCGTGATTTCCGTCACCCCGCGCGGCAAGTCCAAGCGCGCGCGCCAGCAATGGGGCATGACCCGCACGGTCATCGCCAACATGGTGCACGGTGCCAGGGATGTCTTCAGAAAGGATCTGGAAATTCGCGGCGTGGGCTACCGTGCCGCGATCCAGGGCAATGTGCTCAAGCTCAATCTCGGTTACTCGCATGACGTGGATTTCACGATCCCCGACGGTGTGACCGTGACGGCGCCCAAACAGACCGAACTGGTCGTGGAAGGCACCGACAAGCAGCTCGTCGGACAGGTCGCGGCCAATATCCGCGACTGGCGGCGTCCCGAGCCCTACAAGGGCAAGGGCATCCGCTACAAGGACGAGTATATCTTCCAGAAGGAAGGCAAGAAGAAATAAGGACGCGACAGATGGCAAACAGCAAGAGAAAACTGTTCCACAAACGCCGCCTGCGCGTTCGGAGCAAACTGAGAAAGGTGAATGCGGGGCGCGTGCGTCTCTCGGTTCACCGATCGAACCGGAATATCATGGCGCAGCTCATCGACGATGTGCAAGGCGTGACGCTGGCATCGGCCTCGACCCTCGAAAAGGATCTGGGCTTTGTCGGCAAATGCACCGTCGAGGCGGCGGCCAGGGTTGGCGAGATCATCGCCGAGCGGGCGAAGCAGGCGGGCGTCACCGAGGCCTATTTCGACCGTGGCGGGTTCCTGTTTCATGGCCGGGTCAAGGCCGTGGCAGATGCCGCGCGCGATGCCGGCCTGAAGATCTGAGGAGACGAGAGTTATGGCAAGAGATGACAACCGCCGCGGAGGTCGCGACCGCGACGAAACCCCGGAATTCGCCGACCGTCTCGTCGCGATCAACCGCGTGTCGAAAACCGTGAAGGGCGGCAAGCGCTTCGGGTTCGCGGCGCTCGTGGTGGTGGGCGATCAGAAGGGCCGCGTGGGCTTTGGCAAGGGCAAGGCCAAGGAGGTCCCCGAGGCCATCCGCAAGGCCACCGAAGCCGCCAAGCGCGCGATGATCCGTGTGCCGCTGCGCGAGGGCCGCACGCTGCATCACGACATGGAAGGCCGCCATGGCGCGGGCAAGGTGGTGATGCGCACCGCCCCGCACGGCACCGGCATCATCGCCGGTGGTCCGATGCGCGCCGTGTTCGAGATGCTCGGCGTTCAGGACGTGGTCGCCAAGTCGAACGGGTCGCAAAACCCCTATAACATGATCCGCGCCACGCTGAACGGTCTGAGGAAAGAGACCAGCCCGCGCATGGTCGCGCAGCGCCGTGGCAAGAAGGTGGCCGACATCCTGAGACGGGGTGACGAAGCGCCGACCGCGCAAGCGGCAGAAGCGTAAGGAGACCTGAGACATGGCAAAAACCATCGTGGTCAAGCAGATCGGCTCGCCGATCCGCCGCCCGGACGCCCAGCGCCGCACGTTGATCGGGCTGGGCCTCAACAAGATGCACAAGACCCGCGAGCTCGAGGATACTCCCTCGGTGCGCGGCATGGTCAACAAGATCCCGCATCTGGTGCAGATTATCGAAGAAAAAGAGTAAGGAGGGGCCGCCCTCCTTGCGCCCCCGTCCTTGCACGCTGGTGTGGGCGGGGGTGCCGACATGGCCCTTTGCGGCCGATCCGGTCCGCCTGGAGCGTGTCGCATTCATTCGTATTCACGCGACATGCTCTGACGTATTGATTTTGCATGTTCGAGAAGCTCAAAGCCGGTTCCCACTTTTGAGCAACCCGCTAGGCGCGCAGGGCGCGGGGAACTTTGAATTCCACGTTTTCGCGGGCGGTTTCGATCTCTTCGATGGTCACGTCATAGCGCGCGCGGAAGGCGTCAATGACCTCGTTCACCAGAACTTCGGGGGCAGAGGCGCCGGCGGTGACGCCAATCGAGGCTACGCCCCGAAGCGCGCGCCAGTCAATATCGGCGGCGCGCTGCACAAGCTGGGCATAAGAACACCCGGCGCGCGCGCCGACCTCGACCAGGCGTCGGGAATTCGAAGAGTTGGGGGCGCCGACGACCAGCATCGCCTCGACCTTTGCCGCCATGGCCTTGACCGCCGCCTGCCGGTTGGTGGTGGCGTAACAGATATCCTCCTTGTGCGGCCCGGTGATGGCGGGAAAGCGCGCCCTCAGCGCGGCGACGATGCCCGCGGTGTCATCGACCGAAAGCGTGGTCTGCGTCACATAGGCAAGGCGCGCGGGGTCGCGCACGGTGAGGGTGGTCACATCTTCGGGTGTCTCGACCAGAAGCACCTCGCCGGGCGGTAACTGCCCCATCGTGCCCACGGTTTCGGGATGGCCCGCATGACCGATCATCACGATTTGCAGGCCGGCCTCATGGTGGCGCCCGGCCTCGATATGGACCTTGGAAACCAGCGGACAGGTGGCATCGACAAAGAGCATCTCGCGCCGCGCGGCCTCGCGCGGCACGGATTTGGGCACGCCATGGGCGGAGAAGATCACCGGGCGATCGTCGGGGCAGTCGTCCAGTTCCTCGACAAAGACCGCCCCCCTGGCGCGCAGATCGTCCACCACATACTTGTTATGCACGATCTCGTGGCGCACATAGACCGGCGCGCCCCATTTTTCGAGCGCCATTTCCACGATCCTGATGGCGCGGTCCACACCGGCGCAGAACCCGCGCGGCGCGGCAAGGCAGAGGGTGAGGGGGGGCTTGGTCATGGCGCTCTCCTGTTCGGGTTACAGGTAAGGCCGCGGGCGGGCGGCGTAAAGGGAAGATGGGCGGGCGCTGGTGCCCCAACGGGCCGCCCGGCCGAAAGGCCCGCGGCACCGGGGCCATCAGCCTGCGCCGGTGATCGGGATCAGCGACGGGATCGACGGCAACGCGGGCGGCGGATCACGCCATGGCCTGCGCCGTGATCCAGGCAAGGACAAGGTAACGCCCGGTCTTGGCGATGGCGACAAGCGTGACGAACAACCAGACCGGCGTGCGCATGATCCCCGCCACGACGGTAAACCCGTCGCCCAGCGGGGCCCAGCTCATCAAGAGTGTCCAGACGCCCCAACGGGCATACCAGCCCCGCGCGCGCGCAAGCTGCGCCTCGGTCACGGGAAACCAGCGGCGGTGGCGAAAGTGCTCGAGCCCGCGCCCCATGACATAGTTGACCACCGAGCCGAGCGTGTTGCCCACCGAGGCCACGGTCAACAGCGCACCGAGCGACGCCGTGCCCGCCAGTTGCAGGGCCACAAAGACCACCTCTGACTGGAACGGCAACAGCGTCGCCGCGCCAAAGGCGGCGGCAAAGAGCCCGGCAAGCTGGGCAAGGATCGCGGCATCGGCCATGTCGCGCGCGGGACCGCGTCAGTCCTGCGCGATGGCGTAGTCAGTCTGGCGCTCGACAGGTTCGCGCGGCGGCCGGCCGATCACTTCCCTGAGGTCGTCGAGCTCGATGAAATTGTCCGCCTGGCGGCGCAGGTCGTCGGCGATCATCGGCGGCTGGCTGCGGATGGTCGAGACCACCGAGACCCGCACGCCCTGGCGCTGAAGGCTCTCGACCAGGGGCTTGAAATCGCCGTCGCCGGAGAAGAGAACGATATGATCCACCCTCGGCGCAAGCTCCATCGCATCGACCGCAAGCTCGATATCCATATTGCCCTTGACCTTGCGCCGCCCCTGACTGTCGGTGTATTCCTTGGCCGGTTTGGTCACCATGCTGTAGCCGTTGTAGTGCAGCCAGTCCACGAGTGGGCGAATGGGGGAATACTCGTCATTTTCGAGAAGCGCAGTGTAGTAGACGGCGCGCAAGAGCTTGCCGCGGCGCATGAACTCGTTGCGCAGAAGCTTGTAGTCGATATCAAATCCGAGCGCCTTGCCGGCAGCATAAAGGTTAGAGCCGTCGATGAACAATGCCAGGCGGTCATCCTTGTAAAACATGCTGAATGTCCTTTCAAATAGGTCTGCATTGCCTTGGGGCGTGAGTGGTGTAAGTGGTTTGCACCGAAAGGCTGGGTCGCACAGTTAGGATGGTGGTAAACAACGCGCAAGGCCATCCTGTGTCGCAAAAGGATAGGTTCGGAATGACGTCGGATCAACTCTGCCTGATCGCTTTGGGTGGAAACTTGCCGTCGAGGGCGGGCGGTCCGGTGGCGACGATTGCTGCTGCGCTGCGGTATCTGGAGGCCGCGGGCGCGGTGCTAGAGGCGGTGAGCGGACTTTACCGCACACCGGCCTTTCCGCCCGGATCGGGGCCGGACTATGTCAATGCCGCTGCCGCGACACGGATGGAGGGGCCACCGGAGGCGGTGCTGGCGCACCTGCACGCGATCGAGGCGGCCTTTGGGCGCACCCGCGAGACACGGTGGGGGCCGCGCACGCTCGATCTCGATCTTCTGGCGATGGGCGATCATGTGCTGCCTGATGCGGCGACCCACGCGCGCTGGCGCGCGCTTGATGCCGCCCGGCAGCAGGCGCGCGCGCCCGGGCAACTGATCTTGCCGCATCCGCGGATCGAGGACCGCGCCTTTGTGCTGGTGCCGTTGGCGGATATCGCGCCGGACTGGCGGCACCCCCTGTCCGGGCACACGGTGCGCGAGATGCTGGCGGCGCTGCCCCGGAGCGCGCGCAACGAGGTGGTGCGCTGCGCGATTCCGCGCTTGTAAATCCCCTGCCAAGGCCCTAAGTGAGGGACTTCTTATCCACAGCCCGTAAACTGCCCGGAGGTCGCATGGCCCGCGTAACTACAGAAGACTGCGTTGACAAGGTGCCCAACCGCTTTGAATTGGTGATGCTGGCCGCTCATCGGGCGCGCGAGATTGCAGCAGGCGCGCCGATCACGGTGGAGCGCGACAATGACAAGAACCCAGTCGTGGCCCTGCGCGAGATCGCGGAAGAGACGCAATCGGCCGACGATTTGCGCGAGCGGCTGATCGAATCGAACCAGACCCAGATCGAGGTGGACGAGCCGGAAGAGGATTCCATGGCGTTGCTCATGGGCGCGGCGCCGGACCGCCCCGAGGCCGATGACATGTCCGAGGAAAAGCTCCTTCGCGCCCTCATGGAAGCCCAGGGGCAGGGCTGAGGCCTGGGCTCCTTCAGCGCGAGGCGGGGCGCCCCTGACCGATGATCGCCGTTGAAGACCTGATCACGCTGGTGCGCCATTACAATCCGAAAACGGACGAAGCCCTCATTCGTGCGGCCTATGATTTCGGTCGCGCCATGCACGAGGGCCAGACGCGCTACTCGGGAGAGCCTTATTTCACCCATCCCGTTGCCGTGGCCGCGATCCTGACCGAGCAGCGGCTCGACGATGCGACCATCGTCACCGCGCTTCTGCACGACACGGTCGAGGATACCAAGGCCTCCTATGCCATGGTCGAAGAGCGGTTCGGTCATGAGATCGCCGAGCTGGTGGAGGGCGTGACCAAGCTCACCAATCTGCAACTGAGCAGTTCCGAGACCAAGCAGGCCGAGAATTTCCGCAAGCTCTTCATGGCGATGTCGCGCGATCTGCGGGTGATTCTCGTCAAGCTGGCGGACCGGCTGCACAACATGCGCACGATCAAGGCGATGCGCCCCGAAAAGCAGGCGCAGAAGGCGCGCGAGACGATGGATATCTATGCACCGCTCGCCGGGCGCATGGGGATGCAGTGGATGCGCGAGGAGCTGGAGGATCTGGCGTTCCGGGTGCTCAACCCCGAGGCGCGCGCGTCGATCATCCGCCGCTTCATCACCCTGCAACGCGAGACCGGCGATGTGGTGGAGCGGATCACCGGCGACATGCGCGCCGAGCTTGAAAAGGCGGGGATCGAGGCCGAAGTGTTCGGCCGCGCCAAGAAGCCCTATTCGATCTGGCGCAAGATGCAGGAAAAGGAGATGGGATTTTCCCGCCTCTCCGACATCTACGGCTTTCGCATCATCACCCGCTCCGAGGCGGATTGCTATGCGGTTCTGGGCGTCATCCATCAGCGCTGGCGTGCGGTGCCGGGGCGGTTCAAGGATTATATCAGCCAGCCCAAATCCAACGGCTATCGCTCGATTCACACCACCGTCTCGGGGCGCGACGGCAAGCGGGTCGAGGTGCAGATCCGCACCCGCGCCATGCACGACGTGGCCGAAACGGGGGTGGCGGCGCATTGGTCATATCGTGACGGGGTGCGCAGCGAGAACCCCTTTGCCGTCGATCCGGCGCGCTGGATCTCCTCGATGAACGAGCAGTTCGACGCCGAGGAGGATCACGAGGATTTTCTCGAGGCGGTCAAGCTGGAAATGTATGCCGACAAGGTGTTCTGCTTTACCCCCAAGGGCGACGTGATAAAGCTGCCGCGCGGCGCCACGCCGATCGATTTCGCCTATGCCATCCACACGCGGATCGGCCATGCCTGCGTGGGGGCCAAGGTGGACGGGATGCGCGTGCCGCTGTGGACGCGGATCAAGAACGGGCAGTCGGTCGAGGTGATCACCGCAGACGGGCAGACGCCTCAGGCGACCTGGCTCGACATCGCCACCACCGGCAAGGCGCGCTCGGCCATCCGTCGCGCGCTGCGCGAACTGGACCGCGACCGCTATATCAAGCTGGGGCGCGAACTGGCGCGCTCGGCGTTCGAGCATGTCGGCAAGAAGGCGACCGACAAGGCGCTCGAGACGGCGGCGCGCACGTTGCGGCTGCGCGGTGCCGATGAGGTGCGCGCGCGTCTCGGCAGCGCCGAATTGACCGCGCAGCAGGTCTTGGGCGCGGTCTATCCCGATCTCGTCCCGGCCGAGGGGGCAGAGGTCACGCGCGAGCGGGCGGTGATCGGGCTTGGCGCGGATCAGGGGGTCAACCGTGCGCGCTGTTGCCAGCCGCTGCCGGGCGAGCGTATCGTCGGCATCACCTTTCGCGGGCAAGGCGTCGTGATCCACGCCATCGACTGCGAAACATTGTCGCGCTACGATCAACAGCCGGAACGCTGGCTCGATCTGCACTGGCATACCGGCAAGCACCCGGCGGCCTATGATGTCACGCTCGATCTGACCATCGGCAACGATGCGGGCGTGCTGGGGCGCATTTGCACCTTGATCGGCGAGCGCAAGGCCAATATCTCGGATCTGACCTTCGTGGATCGCAAGCCCGATTTCTACCGTCTCCTGATTGATGTCGAATTGCGCGATGCCGAGCATCTGCACAGCGTTCTGTCGGCGCTCGACGCTGAATCGGATGTTGCCGCAGTAGAGCGCTATCGCGATCCGTCCCGGTCCGGAGACAAGCGCGAGGAAGCCTGAGCAGTGATTTTCCGGCGTCGAGACAAGCGGTCATGGTGGCGGGTCGTCGCCGAGTTCGTCTGGCCGCGTGGCGGCTGGAGGCGGACCTTTACCTATGTCAAGCACCGCCTGCACCGCCTGCCCGACCCGCCCGAGCGCATCGCGCGCGGCATTTTTGCGGGTGTATTCACGACCTTCACGCCGTTCTACGGGATACATTTCGTGGTGGCGGGCACGATAGCCTGGGTTTTGCGCGGCAATATTCCCGCGGCCCTTCTGGGGACGTTCTTCGGCAATCCGCTGACCTATCTGCCGATCGGGGTCATATCGCTCCAGACCGGTCACGCCATCCTGGGGCGGCCCACGCTGCATGAGGACGAGATCAGCCGCTCGCTGGGGGGCAAGTTCCTCGATGCCGGGGAGGATCTGAAAAACAATTTTCTGGCGATTTTTACCGACCGCTCGCCGGACTGGCACGGGCTGGGCATTTTCTATCATGAGGTCTTTCTGCCCTATCTGGTAGGCGGGATCGTTCCGGGGATCATCGTCGGCCTGGCCGCATATTACATCAGCCTGCCGGTGATCACCGCTTATCAGAAGCGGCGTCGCGGCGCGCTGGCGGCGAAATTGGCGGCGCTCCGGGAGATGCGATCGAGCCGGGAAAAGCAGGCGCGTGATGCTGACGAGGATCAAAAACCGGACTAGGCTGAGATCGGGAATCGCGAGGGAAAGGACAAATCCGTGGCGGCAGAGGGAAAATTGCGCCTTGGCGTGAATATCGACCATGTGGCGACGGTGCGCAATGCGCGCGGCGGGGCCTGCCCCGACCCGCTGCGCGCCGCCAAACTGGCCGAGGAGGCGGGCGCCGACGGGATTACCGCGCATCTGCGCGAGGACCGGCGGCACATCTCGGATGCCGATATCGACGGGCTGATCGGGGTTCTGACGGTGCCGCTCAACTTTGAGATGGCGGCCACCGGGGAAATGCAGCGCATCGCGCTGCGCCACAGGCCGCACGCCGTCTGCCTCGTGCCGGAAAAGCGCGAGGAACGCACCACCGAGGGCGGGCTCGACGTGGCGCGCGAGGAAAACCGGCTGGCGCATTACATCGTGCCGCTGCGCGCGGCGGGGTGCCGGGTGTCGATCTTCCTTGCCGCCGACCGCCACCAGATCGAGGCCGCGCACCGCATCGGTGCCGAGGTGATCGAGTTGCACACCGGCGCCTATTGCGACGCCCATGCCGTGGGCGATGGTGCCACCCGCGATCGCGAACTGTCGGCCCTGCGCGAGATGGCGGCCTATGGACATTCGCTGGGGCTGGAGGTTCATGCCGGGCATGGGCTGAGCTATGACACGGTTCAGCCGGTGGCGGCCTTGCCCGAGCTGCGCGAACTCAATATCGGCCATTTCCTGATCGGCGAGGCGATCTTTCGCGGGCTGGGGCCGGCCATTGCCGAGATGCGCCGCCTGATGGACGAGGCGCGCGGGTGATCCTCGGCATCGGCACCGATCTGGCCAATATCGAGCGTATCGCGGGCGTGCTCGAGCGTCACGGCGACCGCTTTCGCAACCGTGTGTTCACCGCGGTGGAACAGGCCAGGGCCGAGCGTCGCGCCGATGTGGCGGGCACCTATGCCAAGCGATGGGCGGCCAAGGAGGCCTGCTCCAAGGCGCTTGGCACGGGGCTGCGCATGGGCATTGCCTGGAAGGACATGGCCGTGTCGAACCTGCGCACCGGCCAGCCGGTGATGCAACTCACCGGATGGGCCGCCGGGCGGCTGGCCGCGATGACGCCCGAGGGGCACGAGGCGATCATCCATGTCACGCTCACCGACGATCACCCCTGGGCGCAGGCCTTTGTGGTGATCGAGGCGCGACCGTTGAAAGACGGCTGACAAACGGGACTTGGCATTTCCCCATACCCGCGTTTCGGTCTATCTGTAAGCGATGGACATCGTCATTCTCACCACGATCATCGCTTCTCTTTTCCTGGTGCTCGGCCTGGCCGAGCCGATGGCCACGCGCCTGCGCCTGCCTTATAGCGTGATCCTCGCGGGGCTCGGCATCCTCATCGGCGTGGCGGCGAGTTTTTTCCTGCGCACCGAGCTTACCGGCGCGCTCAGGCCGGTGGCCGAGGCGATTCTCGGGTTGCCGATCCGGTCGAACGTGTTCCTTTATGTGTTCCTGCCGACGCTGCTTTTTCAGGTGACGCTGGGGATGAACCTGCGGCGGATGCTGGATGACTGGGTGCCGATCCTCGTGCTGGCGGTCGTTGCCGTGGTGGTGGCGACGCTGTCGGTGGGTTATGCGCTGGCATGGGCGAGCGCATGGCCGCTGGCGGCCTGCCTGCTGATCGGGGCGATTGTCTCGACGACCGACCCTTCGGCGGTGGTGTCGATCTTTCGTTCGCTGTCGGCGCCGCGGCGGCTGACGCGGATCATCGAGGGCGAGAGCCTTTTGAACGACGCCGCAGCGATCGCGCTCTTTGGCCTCTTCATGGGCTTTGTCATGCTGGGCGTCCCCGACCCGAGCCCCGCCGACGCGCTGGCGCGCTTTCCGCTGCTGATGGCGGGCGGTGCGCTGACTGGCTGGCTTGCGGCGCGCGCGGCGCTGAGGCTGATGGCGCTCTTTGCCGCGTGGGAGCGGGCGCAGATCTCGATCTCGGTGGCGCTGCCCTATCTCGCCTATATCCTGGCCGAGCAGAGCATCGGCGCCTCGGGCGTGATCGCCGTGGTCAGCGCCGGGCTGACCCTCAACCTTACGGCACCGGGGCGGCTGCGCCCCGAGGCGTGGACCAACATGCGCGAGGTCTGGGATCTGCTGGCGCATTGGGCGGGGGCGTTCATCTTCATCCTTGCCGCGCTGTTGATCCCGCGCCTTCTCGAGGAAGTCCGGCTGGAGGATTTCATCCTCGTCGGCGTGGTCATCCTCGCCGCGACGGGCGCGCGGGCGGTGATCCTGTTCGGGCTGTTGCCGCTTCTGACGGCGCTGAAGCTGTCGCCGGCGGTCGAGCGGCCCTATCGGGTGGCGATCCTGTGGGGCGGGCTGCGCGGGGCGGTGACGCTCGCGCTTGCGCTGGCGGTGACCGAAAGTTTCCGGGTGCCCGACGGCATTCAGCGCGTCGTTGGCATCCTTGCCACCGGTTACACCCTGTTTACGCTGATCGTGCAGGGCACGACGCTGCGCGCGGTGATCTGCCGTCTCGGGCTGGACCGGCTCTCGCCCATCGACGAGGCGCTGTCGCGGCAGGTGGTCGCCGTGGCATTGCAGACCGTGCGCGAGGACTTGGCGCGCACCACGGAGAATTACGAGCTGAACCACGACATCGTGCGCTCCGAGGCAAAGCGATCCGGTGAGCGGCTGGACGAGGCGGTGAAACGCGCCGAGGCGCGCGCCGATATCCTCGACCGCGACCGCATCACCCTGGGCCTGATCGCGCTGGCCGGGCACGAGCGCGACACGATCCTGGCCCGTGTGCGCGAACGCACGATCTCGGCGCGCATGGCCGAGCAGGTCATCACCGATGCCGAGCGGCTCATCGAGGCGTCGCGCACCGGCGGGCGCAGCGGCTATCAGCGCGCGGCGCGCCAAAGCGTATCTTACGGGCGCGCTTTTCGCGCCGTGGTGGTGGTCAACAACCGCCTGGGCCTGTCCGCCCCGCTCGCGCGGCTGACGGCGGACCGGTTCGAGCACCTGCTGTCGCAGCGCCTGATCCTGCGCGACATGGGGGGGTTCATCGACCGGCGTATCCGGCGGATTCACGGCCGGCGGGTGGCGGATCTGATGCACGAGCTTCTGGCGCGCCGCATCGAGGGGGTGGAGACCGCCCTCGACGGGCTGCGCCTGCAATATCCCGGTTATGCCGAAGAACTGGAGCGCCGGTTCATCCGCCGCACCGCGCTGCGGCTTGAGGAGCGCGAATATGCCGCGATGCGCGAGGATGGGCTGATCGGGGCCGAGGTTCACACCTCTCTCATGGACGATATCGCGCGCCGCCGCGCGGCGACGGAACGCCGGCCGCCGCTGGATATCGCGCTGCAGCGCACCGAACTGATCCGGCAACTGCCGCTGTTTTCCGATCTGGACGAGGCCGGGCTGCGGCGCCTGAGCCGCGCGCTCAAGACCCGCTATGCCGATCCCGGCGAAATCCTGATGCGCAAGGACGTGGCAGCGCGCAGCGTCTTTTTCATCGCTTCGGGGGCTGTCGAGATCGAAAGCGCGGGCCAGGTCTGGCGGCTGGGTCGCGGCGATATGTTCGGGCAGCTTTCGCTGCTGATGCGCAATCCGCGGCGCGCCGAGGCGCGGGCCATCGCGCCTTCGACCATCCTGGTCCTCGACGAGACGCGGTTCCGCCGCCTGTTGCGCCGCAGCGCCGCCCTGCGCGAGGCCGTGCGCAAGAGCGCCGAAAGGCGCGGGATCGACCCGGAGGCGCTTTTGTCCCAGCCGCCGCAGGCGGCTTGAGCCGGTGTGATACAAAGACCGTGATGACGGCCCGCCTTGACACCCCGGCCCCCGCGCCCCATGAAGCGGCGGACCACGAGACACCCCCGGCGGAGACAGGCATGGCATCCGAGACCAAGAAAGGCAGTTCCATCTGGGAAACTGTCAAGACAGTGTTCTGGGCGCTGGTGATCGCCGGTATTTTCCGCACCCTGTTCTTTCAGCCGTTCTGGATTCCGTCCGGCTCGATGAAGGACACGCTGCTCATCGGCGATTTCCTGTTCGTCAACAAGATGGCCTATGGCTATTCCTATGCCTCCTGCCCGTCGATCCGGCTGGGCGGGCTGAATATCGACGCGGCCGACATCTGCGGCTGGCTCGACGGTGACAACACGCGGATTCTCGGCTCCGAGCCGGAGCGCGGCGACATCGTCGTGTTTCGCCATCCGGTCGATGGCACCGATTTCATCAAGCGCGTCATCGGCCTGCCCGGTGACCGGGTGCAGATGCGCAACGGCGTGCTGCATATCAACGATCAGCCGGTCGAGCGTGTGCCCGCAGGCCAGTTCGTCGAGGAATTCGCGCCCCAGGGCCCGATGCGCACGCGCCCGCGCTGCGCCAATGGCGTCGTGGGCCTGGGCGCGGATTGCATCAAGTCGCGCTGGCGCGAGACGCTGCCCGAGGGGCGCTCTTACAGCACGCTTGATATCGGCAACCAGCGCGCGGACAATACCGGCATCTTTACCGTGCCGGCGGGGCATTATTTCTTCATGGGTGACAACCGCGACAATTCCACCGACTCGCGCTTTCCGCAGGCGGTGGGGGGGGTGGGTTTCGTGCCATATGAGAACCTCATCGGGCGCGGGAACCGGGTGATCTTTTCCTCGGCCGGCAGCTCGATGCTCGCCTTCTGGACGTGGCGGGGGGACCGGTTCTTCAAGAGGCTGGAGTGAGGCTCTCGGCCGAGATGCGCGCCTTCGCGGCCCGGCTCGGGCATGACTTCGCGCGGCCCGCGCTTCTGGTCGAGGCGCTCACCCATTCCTCGATGTCCTCGCCCTCGCGCGGCGACAATCAGCGGCTGGAGTTTCTGGGCGACCGGGTGCTGGGCCTCGTCATGGCCGAGGCGCTGCTCGATCAGGACTGCGCCGCCGCCGAGGGCCAGCTTGCGCCGCGCTTCAACGCGCTTGTCCGCAAGGAAACCTGCGCCGAGGTGGCGCGCGAGCTTGATCTGGGCGAAGTGCTCAAGCTGGGGCGCTCGGAGATGCTCTCGGGCGGGCGGCGCAAGCTGGCGCTTCTGGGCGATGCGATGGAGGCGGTGATCGCCGCCGTCTATCTTGACGGCGGGTTTGCGGCCGCGCGCGCGGTGGTGCTGCGGCTCTGGGGCGCGCGCATCGCCGCCGTCGAGGCCGATGCCCGCGACGCCAAGACCGCGCTTCAGGAATGGGCGCAGGCGCGCGGCCTTGCCCCGCCCGATTACATCGAGGTGGCGCGTTCCGGCCCCGATCACGCGCCGGTCTTTACCATCGTGGCGCGGCTCGCCACCGGCGAGAGCGCCGAGGCCACCGCCGGCTCGAAGCGGCAGGCAGAGCAGGCGGCGGCGCGGGCGCTTCTCGACAGGCTGGAGGGCCGGACATGACCACACGCGCGGGTTTCATCGCCCTGATCGGAGAGCCCAATGCGGGCAAGTCCACGCTCCTGAACCGGATGGTGGGGGCCAAGGTGTCGATCGTCACCCACAAGGTGCAGACCACCCGCGCGCGCATCCGCGGCGTGGCGATGGAAGGGCAGAGCCAGTTGATCTTTGTCGATACGCCGGGCCTGTTCCAGCCGCGCCGCAGGCTTGACCGCGCGATGGTGGCGGCGGCCTGGGGGGGGGCGGCGGATGCCGATATCGTGGTGCTGCTGATCGAGGCGCATCGCGGGCTGACCGAGGGGGTGGGGCGCATCCTTGACGGGCTGGCCGAATTTCCGCAGGGGCGGCGCATCGTGCTGGCCATCAACAAGATCGACCGGGTGGAGGCGCCGGTGCTGCTGGCGCTGACCAGGGCGATGAACGAGCGGCTGGCCTTCGAGCGCACCTTCCTGATTTCCGCCGAGCGCGGGCACGGGGTGGAAGACCTTCGCCGCTGGCTGGCCGAGGCGCTGCCCGAGGGGCCGTGGCTTTACCCCGAGGACCAGATCGCCGATCTGCCCATGCGCATGATCGCCGCCGAGATGACGCGCGAAAAGCTCACGCTGCGGCTGCACCAGGAACTGCCCTACCAGCTTACCGTCGAGACCGAAAGCTGGCAGGACCGCAAGGACGGCTCGGCGCGGATCGACCAGATCATTTATGTGCTGCGCGACGGTCACAAGGGGATCGTGCTGGGCCACAAGGGCGAGACGATCAAGGCCGTGAGCCAGGCCGCGCGCGCCGAAATCGCGGAATTTCTCGGCCGGCCGGTGCATCTTTTCCTCCAGGTGAAGGTCCGGGAGAACTGGATGGACGAGGCCGCGCGCTATGACGAGATGGGGCTCGATTTCCGCGACGGATCGGCGTGATGGCGCGGACGGGTGCCTCCGGCGGGGATATTTCGGGCAAGATGAAGGGACGGGGATGGCACCACGGCTGACCGCGCGGTTCTGGGTCGATGCCTATCTCGCGCGGCTGCGGCTGGCGGGGATACCCAGCTTTGTCGTGGCCCATGGCGACGACGATGCGGGCGCGGTGCTGGTCAAGCTCAACACGCTCGACGGGAAAGCGGCGGTCTATCAGCGCTCGATCGATCTGATGAGCGCGGAGCGGCGCTGGCTCGTGCTCGTCGAGGGAGATGAGCCGGAGGCGGATGCGGCGATTGCCCGGCAGCGGCGTTACGATCCCGACCTCTGGGTGATCGAGGTGGAGGACCGCGCCGGGCGGCATATGCTGGACGCCGACGGCATGGCGGGCTGAGATGGAGTGGCGCGATCAGGGTATTCTTCTGGGTGTGCGGCGTCACGGCGAAGGCGCCGCCATCCTCGAGGTCTTTACCGAGGGCCGCGGGCGGCACGCGGGGCTTGTGAGGGGGGGCGCGTCGCGGCGCATGGCGCCGGTGCTGCAACCCGGCGCACAGCTCGATCTGGAATGGCGCGCGCGGCTTGAGGATCATCTGGGCATCTTCCGGGTCGAGCCGGTCAGATCGCGGGCCTGGACCATGGGCGAGCGGCTGGCGCTCGCGGGGCTGAATGCGGTCTGCGCGCTGTTGCTGTTTGCGCTGCCCGAGCGCGAGGCGCATCCGGTTCTTTACCGCAAGAGCATGATATTGCTTGACCTTCTAGATCAGCGCGCGATCTGGCCGCTGGCCTATCTTCGCTGGGAGCTTGGTCTTCTGGAGGAGACCGGCTTTGGTCTCGATCTGCGCGGTTGTGCGGTGATGGGGGAAAGGGCCAATGATCTCAGCTATATATCGCCCAGGACCGGGCGCGCCGTCTCGCGGGCGGGGGCGGGCGAGTGGGCCGACAGGCTGCTGCCGCTGCCGCGCTGTCTGCTCGATCAGGAACCCGCGTCAGAGGCGGAAATCTCGCAAGGGCTGGAGGTGACGGGGCATTTCCTGCGCCATCACCTGGCGGCGCAACTCGGGAACCGGCCCTTGCCCGATGCGCGCGCGCGGTTTGTCGAGCGGTTCAATCGCCACGCGGGCAAACGCGATCACGGTTTGCCCTGAAGAGCGCCCGGGCGGGCGGTGCCGCCGCGGCTCATGCCCCCGCGAAGGCGCAAAGCGTATGCACGTCCATGCCCATCCCGGTCAGCCTTTCGTGCCCGCCCAGGTCGGGCAGATCGACGATGAAGGCGCAGCCCAGGATCTCGCCCCCCAGCCGCTCGATCAGTCGGATGCCTGCCGCCGCCGTGCCGCCCGTGGCCAGTAGGTCATCGACCAGCAGCACACGTTCGCCGGCGGCAATGGCGTCGTCGTGGATCTCGACCACTGCCGCGCCGTATTCGAGCTGATAGTCCTCCGAGATCACCGCGCCGGGCAGCTTGCCCTTTTTGCGGATGGGGACAAACCCCACCGACAACTGATGCGCGATCGCGCCGCCGAGGATGAAGCCGCGCGCCTCCAGCCCTGCCACCTTGTCGATGGGCTGGCCCGCCCAGGGGTGCAGCATCTGGTCGATGGCCATGCGAAAGCCGCGCGGATCGGCGAAAAGCGTGGTGACATCGCGGAACAGGATCCCCTCATGGGGGAAATCGACGATGGTGCGGATATAGTCCTGAACGGTCTTGTGCGCGGGCATGGGTGACCTCCGGATCGGTTGCGTGCCGCTTCTGCCGCATGGGCGCGGCGCGCGCAAGGGCCTCGGAGGCCGACGGGAACGGGATCACGTGGGCATCCATGTCATCATTCGATACGGACAGTCAGATAAACTACGTAAAATAAATGTGTTGTATGGGTATCCTGACAAGGGGCGGCGACACGCCGCATTGTGAGCGGCCTTTTGGTTCCGGCAGGCACACGCGCCACAAGAGACCCGGCGCGAGGCGGGGTCTCTCGATGGGCCGATGGCGGTTCAGCGTTTCTCGATATCCACGTAATCGCGCGGCGTCGCGCCGCGGTAGAGCTGGCGCGGGCGGCCGATCTTCATCTGCGGATCGGCGATCATCTCTTTCCACTGCGAGATCCACCCCACCGTGCGGCTGACCGCAAAGATCGGCGTGAACATCGAGGTCGGGAAACCCATGGCCTCGAGGATGATGCCCGAGTAGAAATCCACGTTCGGAAAGAGCTTCTTGTCGGTGAAATACGGATCGGCCAGCGCCTGGGCCTCAAGCTCCTTGGCGACCTGAAGCGTCGGGTTGTTCTCGATCCCCAGCAGTTCCAGAACCTCGTCGGCGGACTGCTTCATCACCTTGGCGCGCGGATCGAAATTCTTGTAAACGCGGTGGCCGAACCCCATCAGGCGGAACGGGTCGTCCTTGTCCTTGGCGCGGGCGATGAATTCGGGGATGCGCTCGGGTGTGCCGATCTCGCGCAGCATTTCAAGGCAGGCCTGATTGGCCCCGCCATGCGCGGGCCCCCACAGACAGGCAATGCCGGCAGCGATGCAGGCAAACGGGTTCGCGCCCGAAGAGGAGGCCAGCCGCACTGTCGAGGTCGAAGCGTTCTGCTCATGATCGGCGTGGAGGGTAAAGATCCGGTCCATGGCGCGGCTCAGGATCGGGTTGACCTGGTAATCCTCGGCCGGCACGGCAAAGCACATGCGCAGGAAGTTCGACGCATAATCGATGTCGTTGCGCGGATAGACAAAGGGCTGGCCGACGGAATACTTGTAGGCCCAGGCGGCGATGGTCGGCATCTTGGCGATCATGCGGATCGAGGCGACCTCGCGCTGCCACTCGTCGCGCACATCGGTGCTGTCATGGTAGAAGGCCGACATCGCGCCAACCACGCCGACCATGATCGCCATCGGATGCGCATCGCGGCGGAAGCCGCGGAAGAAATACTGCATCTGCTCGTGCAGCATGGTGTGGTTGGTCACGCGGGCTTCGAAATCCTCAAGCTCGGCAGGCGCGGGCAATTCGCCATAGAGCAGCAGGTAGCAGACTTCGAGGAAATGCGATTTCTCGGCCAGTTGGTCGATCGGATAGCCGCGATGCAGCAATATGCCCTCTTCGCCGTCGATGAAGGTGATGGTGCTGTCGCAACTGGCCGTAGAGGTAAAGCCCGGATCGTAGGTGAAGACGTGCCCCGTGCCGTAGAGCTTGCGGATGTCGATCACGTCCGGCCCGATGGTTGGCGAGAGGATCGGCAACTCATAGATCTTGCCGTCGATTTCCAGCTTGGCGGCTCTTTTCGCGTCAGACATCAGGGGTCCTCCCTAGCGGCGACCGCAGGCGCCCGGGCGCGCCTTCGGACTGGTAAGTGTCAAGCCCCGCCAGAAATCACGCCCTGACGCGGGTGGCATCGGTCAGCCGGGCGATGGTTTCGTCCCGCCCGAGGACCAGCATCATGTCGAACACGCTCGGTGTCGCGGTACGGCCCGCGAGCGCGGCCCGCAGAGGGCCGGCAAACTTGCCGAACTTTGTTCCACGGTCTTCGGCGAAATGCGTCAACATTTCCTCAAGCCCGGACCGCGTCCACGTAGCACCATGCAACTGCGGCGTCAATTCTCCCAGTATGCGGCGAGAGTCATCATCGAGAAGCGCCGCCGCCGCCCCGTCCGCCACCACGGGCCGATCGGTGAGGATAAATGCCGCCTTGTCAAGCAGTTCCGGATAGGTCTTGGCACGATCCTTGAGACAATACATCGCCTGCTCCAGCAAACGCAGCTTGTCGTCGGGCAGGGGCGCCCGGCCGGTGACGCGCAGGAAATCCTGCATCTCGCACAGCAGCGCGGGATCTTCCATCGCCGCGATATGCCGCCCGCAGAGATTCTCCAGCTTCTTGAAATCGAGACGCGCCGGGGCCTTGCCGATGCCGGTGATGTCGAACCACTCGCGCGCCTGTTCGTCGGTGAAGAACTCGTCATCGCCATGGCTCCAGCCAAGCCGCGCAAGATAGTTGCGCATCCCCGCCGCAGGATAGCCTATCTTGCGGTATTCTCCGACGCCAAGCGCACCGTGGCGCTTGGACAGTTTCTTGCCGTCCGGCCCGTGGATGAGCGGAATATGGGCATAGACAGGCAAGGGCCAACCCATTGCCTGATAGATCATCATCTGGCGCGCGGCATTGTTGAGGTGGTCATCGCCCCGGATCACATGGGTCACGCCCATGTCGTGATCGTCCACCGCCACCGCCAGCATATAGACCGGCGTGCCGTCGCTGCGCAAAAGCACCATGTCGTCGAGCTGGTCGTTGCGGATGGTCACATCGCCCTGCACCACGTCGCGGATCACCGTGGTCCCCTCGCGCGGGGCCCTGATGCGGATGACGAAGGGCGCGTCGGGATGGCTGGCGGGGTCGGCATCGCGCCAGGGGCTGCGGTAGAGGGTCGATCGGGCCTCGGCGCGGGCCGCCTCGCGGAATGTCTCGATCTCGTCTTGTGTCGCGAAGCATTTATAGGCATGGCCCGCGGCCAGAAGCTGGTGGGCGACCTCGGCGTGACGGGGGGCGCGGGCGAACTGGCTCATCGCCTCGCCGTCATGGTCAAGCCCCAGCCAGGCAAGCCCGTCGAGAATCGCCTGTGTCGCCGCGGGCGTAGAGCGGGCGCGGTCGGTATCCTCGATTCGCAGCAGGAACTTGCCGCCCCGCCCGCGCGCATAAAGCCAGTTGAACAGCGCCGTGCGCGCGCCGCCGATATGGAGATATCCGGTGGGCGAGGGGGCAAAGCGGGTCACGACCTGTTGCGACATGGGCGGGCTTAACCTTTTGGTAAGGATCATCGGGTGAGAATGACGCCTGTCTATCGGTCCGCCGGGAGGGTGACAAGTGCGGCGCACCGCAGAGTGGATTGTGGCGGTCTGGCTCGCGCAGCGGGGCGCGCTGTTTCCATGGGTGCCGGTGCTCCTTGCCTGCGGGATCGGCAGCTATTTCGCCCTGCCGCAGGAGCCGCCACTGGCCGCGCTGGTGGTCTCCGGGGGGCTTGGCGCGGCGCTTCTGGCGCTGGCGGTCTGGCGCGGGCGGGAATGGTCCGGGCCCCTGGGTGTGGCCGTCGCCGTGCTGCTCATCGGCCTCGCCATCGCCGGGGCGCGGGCGCATCGGGTGGCGGGGCCGGTGCTCGGCTGGCGCTATTACGGGCCGGTGGAGGGGCGGATCGTGGGCATCGACCGCTCGGCCTCGGACGCGCTGCGCCTTACCCTTGACAGGGTTGTGCTGGCCCGGGTGGACCCGGACCGCGTGCCGCGTCGCGTGCGCGTCTCGCTCCATGACACGGGCGGGACGGTGCCGGTGCCGGGCCTGCGGGTGATGACCACGGCGCATCTTGCGCCGCCTTCGGGACCGGTCGAGCCGGGCGGCTTCGACTTTCGCCGCCATGCCTGGTTTCAGGGGGTGGGGGCGGTCGGCTATGCCCGCGTGCCGTTGCTCGCGGTGACAGGGCCGGACGGCGGGCAGCGCGTTTTCGCGGCGCGCATGGCGCTTGCCGATCATGTGCGCGCGCGGCTGCCGGGGCAGGCGGGGGCCTTTGCCGCGGCGATCATGACGGGCGACCGGTCGGGCCTGTCGCAAGACACACTGGCGGCGATGCGCGTCTCGAACCTCGCGCATCTGCTGGCGATCTCGGGGCTGCATATGGGCCTTCTGGCGGGGTTCGTCTTTGCCGCCACGCGGCTTGCGCTTGCGGCGATCCCGCGCCTTGCGCTGCGTTGGCCGGTCAAGAAGATCGCCGCCGGCGTGGCGATCCTTGCAGGCGCGGGCTATCTTGCGCTTTCAGGGGGAAACGTGGCGACCGAGCGCGCCTTTGTCATGGTCTCGGTGATGCTGGTGGCGGTGATGCTCGACCGGCGCGCGCTCAGCCTGCGGGCGGTGGCGGTGGCCGCGGTGATCGTGCTCTGCCTGCGCCCCGAGGCGCTGCTCGGACCCGGTTTCCAGATGTCCTTTGCCGCGACCGTGGCGCTGGTCGCGGTGTTCGGCGGGTTGCGGGATGGCGCCGTGCCGCTCGGCCCGCGCTGGCTGCGGCCGGTGCTGGCGGTGGTGATCTCCTCGGCGGTGGCGGGGGCGGCGACGGCGCCGGTGGCGGCGGCGCATTTCAACCAGGTGGCGCAATACGGGCTCATGGCCAATCTCCTGAGCGTGCCGCTCATGGGGGTGCTGGTCATGCCCGCGGCCGTGGTCGCGGGGCTGCTGATGCCGCTTGGCCTCGACTGGCTGCCGCTTTGGGTCATGGGGCAGGGCCTGGCGTGGATTCTCGGCGTCTCGGGCTGGGTGGCGGGGCTGGAGGGCGCGCGCATCGCGGTGGTGGCGCCGGGGCCTCTGGTCCTGCCGCTGATGGCGCTTGGTGCGCTGGTGGTCATTCTCTGGCAGGGGCGCGGGCGCTTTGTCGGCCTTGTCCCGGTGCTGGCCTCTGTCTGGCTCTGGTCCGGGTCCGGGCCCGAGCGCCCGCGCGTGCTTGTGTCCGACTCGGGCGCGCTGGTGGGGGTGATGACCGAAAACGGGCGCGCGCTCAACAAGCCGCGCGGCGGCGGATTCGTGGCCGGGAACTGGCTTGAGAACGATGGCGATGCCGAGAACCAGGCACAGGCCCATGCCCGCTGGCACGACGCCCTGCTCGATCCCCTGGGGGTGGTGCTGGTTGCGGGCAAGGCGGCGGCGCGCGAACCGCGTGACTGCGGCGGGGCCGATTTCATGATCTACACCGCCGATCCGGAGCGTCCGCCCGCAGGCGCCTGTCAGGTGATCACACCCGAGACGCTGCGCCGCTCGGGCGCGCTCGCCCTCGTTGAAAAGGCAGGCGCCCTGCATCTGCAAAGCGCCGCCGACATCACCGGCCGACGCCTCTGGTCGTCTCAATAGCTGCGGATGAGGCCCACAAGACGGCCCTGCACGCGCACCATATCCTCGGGCAGGACGCGGGTTTCATAGGCCGGATTCGCGGCTTCGAGCGCGATGGCATTGCCGCGCCGGAAGAAGCGCTTGAGCGTTGCCTCCTGATCCTCGATCAGCGCCACGACGATATCGCCGTTATCGGCCACGGCGGTTTCGCGGATGATGACCACATCGCCGTCGTTGATTCCGGCCCCGATCATCGAATCGCCCTTGACCTCGAGCGCGTAATGCGACCCGCGCCCCGCGATCATGTCACCGGGCACGGTGACGGTGTGGCTGGCGTGGGCAATCGCCTCGATCGGGACCCCGGCGGCGATGCGCCCCATGACCGGCAGCGTCACCGCCGCCGCCGCCTCGACCGGGCGGGCATTGGCCGGCTGCGGCGCGGTCGGGCGGTCGCCCTCGATCACGCGCGGGGCAAACCCGGTGGCCGCGCCGCCAAGCGCCTCGGGCAGCCTGACGATTTCGAGCGCGCGCGCGCGATGCGCCAGGCGGCGGATAAAGCCCCGCTCCTCGAGCGCCGTGATGAGCCGGTGGATGCCGGATTTCGAACGCAGGTCAAGCGCCTCGCGCATCTCGTCGAAACTGGGCGGCACGCCGTCGCGCTGAACGCGCTTGTGGATGAATTCCAGAAGGTCGAGTTGCTTCTTGGTCAGCATGGTCACACCCTTTGCCAGCACTCTTTGGTTCTACATATGTTCTCACCGTCGTGTCAAACGGTTTTGCGCCATGTTGCGGGTTTGCAACGGCGCGCGCCGCGCGCGCGCCGGCGTCAGGGCAGGATCGGCGCTGGCTCAGAGCGGGATATAGGCGACCGTCTCGCCGGTCGTCCGCGCCCGATCGTGCGGCGGGCGCACCAGAAGCGCGTCGGCATTGGCGAGGATGCCCAGAAGCGAGCTGTCCTGCTGGTTCTCAGCCGTGATTCCCTCGGGGTCGAGGCGCGCGCGCATGTAATGCTCGCGCGGACCGTTGGCGGGCAGGGGGGCCGCAAGGCGCGCCGCGCGGCGCGGCGCGCGCGCGGCGCTCAGGCCCTGCATCTTGCGCAGCATCGGCGCGAGGAACACCTGCCCGCAGACCATCGCCGAGACCGGGTTTCCCGGCAGCCCCACCATCGCCGCCGCCCCCATCCGGCCGGCCATCAACGGCTTGCCGGGGCGCATCGCAACCTTGTAGAAGGCACGCTCCAGCCCCAGTTCCGGCCCCAGCCGCGCGACCAGATCGTGATCGCCCACCGAGGCGCCGCCGATGGTCACGATCAGGTCATTGCCCTCGGCCAGTTTCAGCACCGCCGCGAGCGAGGCGCGCGTGTCGCGGGCAATCGGCAGCAGGCGCGCCACCGCACCGTGGCTTTCCAGCAGCGCCTTGAGGCCAAAGCCGTTGGAGGCCAGGATCTGATCGGGGCCGGGGGTCTCTCCGGGGATCACCAGCTCGTCGCCGGTGGCGATGAGCGCGACCTCGGGGCGGCGATGCACCGGCACGCGGGCGATGTTCATCGACGCCAACAGCGCCAGATCGGCGGGCCGCAGGCGGCGCGGGGCGGCGATCGTCTCGCCTTTGCGAAAATCGCCGCCCATGGGGCGGATATTGTCGCCAGATCCGATATTTTCGCCAAGCGTGATGCGGTCGCCCGCGCGCGTCACATCCTCCTGCATGACCACGCGGGCCGCGCCCTCGGGCACCGGCGCGCCGGTAAAGATGCGCACCGCCTCGCCCGGCTGGACACGGCCCCCGAACCCGCGCCCCGCCGCCGCCTCGCCAATGACCGAGAGCACCGTGCCGGGCACGGGCGCATCGGCAATCGCATAGCCATCCATGGCAGAGGCATCGAATGGCGGCTGATCGCGCCCGGCCGCCACATCGCGCGCAAGCACCCGGCCCGCCGCCGCCGCGAGCGGCACCTCCTCCACCCCGGTCGGCGCGACGAGCGCGAAAAGCGCCGTGAGCGCCTCGTCAACCGAAATCATGTCGCTTCATACCGCCCGGACCTGCCGCCATCCTTCACGATGAGGCGGATGCCGCCGATCTCCATCGCCTTGTCCACCGCCTTGGCCATGTCATAGACGGTGAGGGCGGCCACCGAGACCGCCGTCAGCGCCTCCATCTCCACGCCCGTCTGCCCCGAGGTCTTGACCGTGGCCGCGATGCGCACACCGGGCAGGTCGGGATCGAGCGTCAGATCCACCGCCACCCTGGTCACCGGCAGGGGATGGCAGAGCGGGATCAGATCGGCGGTCTTCTTGGCCGCCATGATCCCCGCCAGCCGCGCGACCGAGAGCACGTCGCCCTTTTTCGCGTGGCCCCCGGCGATGGTGTCATGGGTGGCGCGCGCCATGCGCACATGGCCCTCGGCCACGGCCATGCGGTCGGTCACTGGCTTGCCGGAGACATCGACCATATGGGCATGGCCGCCTGCGTCGAAATGGCTTAGCCCGGCCATTCAGAACCCCCCGGCCGTCAGCGGATTGGCCAGCAGCGCGCGGGTGGCGGCGGCCACATCATCGGCCCGCATCAGCGTCTCGCCGATCAGGAAGGCGCGCGCGCCGTAGCGCGCCATCTCGGCCAGATCGTCGGGGGTGGAAAGCCCGCTCTCGCTTACGATCATGCGCTCGGGGGGAACGAATTTCGACAGGCTGCGGGTCACGTCGAGCGAGGTCTCGAAGGTATTGAGGTCGCGGTTGTTGATGCCGATCATCATCGACTTGAGCGCGCTGGCGCGGTCGAGCTCGGCGCGGTTGTGCACCTCGATGAGCGCATCCATCCCCCATTCCGTGGCCGCCGCCTCAAGCTCGGCGGCCTGCGCGTCCGAGACACCTGCCATGATGATGAGGATGCAGTCGGCCCCCAAGGCGCGCGCCTCGGCGACCTGATAAGGGTCATACATGAAATCCTTGCGCAGCACCGGCAACTCGCAGGCCGCGTGCGCCGCCTTGAGGTGATCGGGCGCACCCTGAAAGCTCGGCCCGTCGGTCAGCACCGAAAGGCACGCGGCCCCGCCCTCGGCATAGGCCTGTGCCAGCGCCGCCGGGTCGAAATCGGCCCGAATGAGACCCTTCGACGGGCTTGCCTTCTTGATTTCGGCGATGAGGCCATAGCCGGCTTTCGACGCCTGCAGCAGCGCCTCGGCAAAGGGGCGCACGGCCGGGGCCTCGCGCGCCTGCGCCTCGATCTCGTCGAGCGGGTGCTCGGCCCTGGCGGCCGCGATTTCCTCGAGCTTGTAGGTCTTGATCTGGTCCAGAATGGTCATGTGATCTCCGATGTGGCTTTGGCGAGGGCGGCGAGACGCGCGCGTGCGGCCCCGTTGTCGATGCTTTCGGCGGCCATGGCCACGCCGTCGCGCAGATCGTCCACGCGCCCCGCCACGGTGAGCGCGGCAGCGGCATTCATGAGCACCGCGTCGCGGTAGGCCCCCGGCGCGCCGTCGAGCAGCGCCGAGAGGGCGGCGGCATTCTCGTTGGGCGTGCCGCCGAGAATGGCCTCGAACGGATGCACCGGCAGGCCGAAATCCTCGGGGTGCAGCTCTGCCTCGCGGATCGAGCCATCTTCTTCCAGCGCGGCAAGCCATGTGAGGCCGGTGATCGTCATCTCGTCGGTGCCGTCAGAGCCATGCACAAGCCAGGCGCGTTCCGATCCCAACTGCCCCAGCGTCTCGGCCATGGGTCGGATCAGGCTGCGCGAGAACGCGCCGGTGAGCTGCCGCCTGACGCCGGCCGGGTTGGTCAGCGGCCCGAGAATGTTGAAGATCGTGCGCGTGCCAAGTTCTGCCCGCACCGGGCCGACATGGGCCATGGCCGGGTGATGCATCGGCGCCATCATGAAGGCGATGCCAACCTCGGCCAGCACCTTTTCCACCGCCTCGGCCCCCAGCATCACCTTGACCCCAAGCGCCGAGAGCGCATCCGCCGCGCCGGATTTGGATGACAGGTTGCGGTTGCCATGCTTGGCCACCACCACGCCCGCGCCCGCCACCACCAGCGCCGTCGCGGTCGAGATGTTGAGCGTGCCCTTGCCGTCGCCGCCGGTGCCGACGATGTCGATGGCGCCCTCGGGCGCGCGCACCTTGTGGCATCTGGCGCGCATCACGGTGGCGGCGGCGGCGTATTCGTCCACCGTCTCGCCGCGCGTGCGCAGCGCCATGAGAAACCCGCCGGTTTGCGCGGGTGTCGCCTCTCCGGCAAAGAGGATTTCGAACGCCGATTCGGCCTCGGGCCGGGTCAGCGCGCGGTCGGCGGCGATGCCGATGAGGGTGCGGATATCGCTCATGCGGGCACCTTCATGCGGGTCAGGAAATTCCGCAAAAGCGCATGACCATGCTGCGAGGCGATCGATTCGGGGTGAAACTGCACGCCGTGGATTTCATGCGCGCGGTGGCGCAATCCCATGATGGTGCCATCGGCCAGCGCGGCGGTGATCTCGAGGCAGTCGGGCAGGCTCTCGCGCTCGACCACGAGGGAATGATAGCGCGTTGCCTCGAACGGCGAGGGCAGCCCCTCGAACACGCTTTTTCCGCTGTGGTGGATCACGCCCAACTTGCCATGCACGATCTCGCAATGGCGCACCACGCGCCCGCCAAACGCCTGCCCGATGGCCTGATGCCCCAGACACACACCCAGAAGCGGGATTTCCGCCTCGGCGGCGGCCAGCGTCAGAGGCAGGCAGATGCCCGCCCGATCGGGATCGCAGGGCCCGGGCGAAAGCACGATCCCGGCAGGCCGCAGCGCCAGTGCCGCCTGCACATCGAGCGCATCGTTGCGCACGACGCGCGTCTCGGCCCCCAACTCGCCGAGATAATGCACGAGATTGTAGGTAAAACTGTCGTAATTGTCGATCAAGAGCAGCATCTGCGCCTGTCCTTCGGTCAAGGGGGCCGGGGCCTCGGGGCCAGTCGGTGACTACTTGTTCAGGCTTGCGCGCCACCGTCAAGGGGCAGGCGCAACCATGCGCCGCGCGCGCTGCTGTTTCCCGGCGCCCACAAAGGGCATGGCGGCGGTCGGACTCCGGTCAAGCGGCGTGCATCGCGGATATGTCATGGGATCGGAGATTTCGGGTGGCGGAGCCGTGCGGCAAGGGGCCGCCGCCACTTTTCTAAGACCTCTGCATGACACCGATGAGACTTCGAGACGAGGGCAGCGCCTGCCGGGGGGCAGGCCGGCGCTGCCCGGCGTTGCCGCCGGGCGGGGACTATCGGGGATGGCGCACGTTATGCAGAGGTCTTTTTCTCTGGCCGGCGGGGCGGCGGCGGTGTTTTATCGCACCAAAGGAGGACCCGCCCATGCCCCGCGTCACCACCGAAACCCGCGACCACATCGCCCATGTCACCCTCACCCGGCCCGACAAGCGCAACGCCGTCGATCCCGAGATGGCCGAGGCGATCGTCGCGGCGGGCCACGCGCTGATGGGGGCAGACGTCCGCGCCGTCGTCCTCTCCGGTGAAGGCCATTCCTTCTGCGCGGGTCTAGACGTGATGAGTTTCGCGGCCCTCGCGCGGGGCGACCCCGAGGCGCTGATCGTGGCGCGCACCCACGGCACGACCAATCTCTTTCAGGAGGTGGCGATGGTCTGGCACCGCCTGCCCGTGCCGGTGATCGCGGCGCTGCATGGCGCGGTCTATGGTGCGGGGTTCCAGCTTGCGCTCGGGGCCGATATCCGCATCGCGGCGCCCGATGCGCAGCTGGCCATCATGGAGATGAAATGGGGCCTCATCCCCGATATGGGCGGCATGGCGCTCCTGCCGCGCCTCACCCGTTCGGACGTGATCCGTCGCCTGACCTATACCGCCGGCCCCATCCCCGCCGCGCAGGCCGCCGCCTGGGGCCTTGTCACCGAGCTGGCCGAGGACCCGCGCGCCGCCGCGCGCGCCCTGGCCGCAGAGATCGCCGCCCGCAGCCCCTCGGCGATCCGCGCCGCCAAGCGCCTGATGGCTGTCGCTGAAAGCGGGGCAGGGGAGGCCGAGATATTGATGGCCGAAAGCCGCGAACAGGCGGCCCTTGTCGGCAAGCCCGACCTGATGGAACAGATCTCCGCCAACATGGCCGGACGCGCGCCGGTCTTTGGCAAGAAGGGATAGAGGTGTCCACCGGGCATGAGAGACCTTTTGATGGCAGGGGTGTCGGGCACCGGTCCGGCCTCCTTGTGCGAAAGGGTCGAATGACGGCTCGATGTTGAGGGCGTTCCGCCACAAGTCCGTGATCCAGGTTTATGGCAGAACGCTTCAGCCTGCTTCTTTCGGAGCGGGTTTGGTATCGGCGCGGTCGTTGGAACCAGCCTCGCCGATAAAGCGGGCAATCTCTTCCCTTATGGATGCCGCCGTGTCGTCGTAGAGGAAGGGCAGGACGACAAAGCGCCGGCCTTTCGTCACCTTGCTGACCTTGTGCAGAAGCGAGCAGGAGAAAACCACCGCCCCGCCCGGCGGTGCCTGGAAGCTGCGCGGGCCGTATTCCGGAAAGCTCACCTCGCCGCCTTCAAAGTCGTCGTTGAGATTGACCGAAACGGCGAACCGCCGGTGCGCAGTGCCTTTCGTCGTATTGTCGCGATGGGCAGAGAAGTGCCCACCTTCCTCGGTCGCGTAACATGAGACGACGTAGCGCTCCATCCGGGTCACCTTGAACTGGGGCACCTTGGCGATCTCGGGCACGACGCGGCGCAGGAACCGCGCCTGCGCCCATTTCTCACGCCGCCGAATGATGGCAGATGTTCAGGCTTTCGCAGCCAGTTCTAACAGAGGTGGTCCTGTTTTTTCGACCAGAATGCAGCCCGGTTAAGGTGGATCAGTGTTTCCTGTCAGGCTGCCATTCTCATGGGTTCGGTTTTGCTGGCATGGACCTCGTCAGGGGTCAAGATGCCATGGGTCGAGTGGGGCCGCTCGGCGTTGTAACAGGCCAGCCATTTCCCAATACCGTCTCGGGCCTGTGACCCGGCCTCGAAGGCGCGCAGGTAGACGCATTCGTATTTCAGCGACCGCCACAACCGCTCGATCATGCGATTGTCGATCCAGCGGCCCTTGCCATCCATCGATATCGTCGCCTTGGCCTCCGTGAGTTCATCGATCCAGTCGCTGCTGGTAAACGTCAGGCTCAATTTTCAAGTGCAACACCCGGAGCGAGCAGGGCATAGGATGTTGCGACGGACAGACGAAACAAGCACCTCGGCAGCGCGGAACGGCGCCGAAGCGGTGCTCGACAGCTTCACCCGGCAGATGAAACGCCTGCCCGCCGCCCCGCGCAAGAGCATGACCTGCGACCGCCGTTCCGAGAGGGCCTGCCATCCCGAACTGGCGCGGCGGCTGAAGATCGACATCTGGTTTTGCGACCCGCACGTCCCCTGGCAGCGTGGCTCGAACGAGAACACCAACGGGTTGCTGCGCCGGTTCATGCCCAGAGGAACCGACCTCGGCGATGCCAGCCAGACCTGGCCAGCCAGACCTGGCTTGACGACGTCGCCGCCCTGATGAACAACCGTCCCGGAAAAACCCTGGGCTGGCGGACCCCAGCCGAAGCCATGGCCGACGAAATCGCGGCCTTCAAATCAACCGTTGCACTTGAAGTTGGAATCTAAGCTGTTCCTGGGCAAGCGCGGGAAGCGCCGTGGTCGAGAGCAGGAAAGACAGACCGGTGCCGAGCACGAGTCCTGGCGCCTTTCGTGTTCTCGCGGCTGGCGTTGTCATGTGAAAATCTCCATTGCGCTGGTGAGACATCCCCTGTCTGACCGATCACCGATGCGTGATCCTTGACTTTCGTTAAGGTGGCCGGGGCCTTTCGGCGCGATCCTCGGCGTCAGGTTTTCCAGACGCGGGGCACGGATATGTCACAAGACACCACGGGCGCGGTTACGCGCTTCTTTTCCGAAGGCTGGCGCGTGTTCTTCACCGCCGCCGCTCTTTATGCGGTCTTCTCGCTCATTGTCTGGACCGGCTGGCTCGGCATCCATGCTGCGGGCGGCATGGCCCGCGCGCTGCCCTTCGCGCCGCCGCCGCATCTGTGGCACGCGCATGAGATGATATTCGGCTACCCGGCGGCGGCGATGGGGGGATTTTTCCTGACCGCCGTGCCGAACTGGACCGGCACACCCGCCGCACGGCGCGGCTTTGTCATGCTCGTGGCGGGGCTGTGGCTGGCGGGGCGGGTTGGCATCTGGTTCTCGGGCAGCCTGCCGGTGGCGCTGGTGGCCGCGCTCGATCTGGCCTTTCTGCCGGTTCTGGTGGCCAAGATCCTTGGCCAGCTTCTCAAGCGCCCGAAGCCGCAGAACATGATGTTTCTTGGCGTGCTCGCGCTCATCTGGGCGGGCAACCTGATGGTGCATCTCGACTGGGCCGGGGTGACGGGCGGCGGAGCCGAGGGCCTGCGGCTGGGCCTTTTCGCCACATGCGGGCTGATCGTGGTGCTGGGCGGGCGGGTGACACCGGCCTTTACCCGCAACGCCATGACACGGGCCGGGATCGAGCACCGCCTGCCGCAAAGCCGCCTGCCGCTTGACATGGCGGTGATCGCGCTGACGCTGCTGAGCGCGCTGGCGGCGGGGCTGGCGCTGCCGGGGCCGGTCTTTGCCGCGCTGGCCATCGCGGCGGGCACGGCACAGCTTGTGCGCGGGGCGTTCTGGCGACCGCTCTGGACGTGGAACCAGCCGATTCTCTGGGTGCTGCATCTGGGCATGGCGATGCTGGGGCTGGGTCTGATCCTCGCGGGTCTGGCGGCGCTCGGGCTTGGCTCGGAAGTGGCCGCGCTGCATCTGCTGGGCATCGGCGCAGTGGGGGTGATGACCCTTGCCGTGATGTCGCGCGCGGCGCTTGGCCATGGCGGTCACGCGCTCGTAGCACCCGGTCCCGTGGCGCTCGCCTATGGTTTGCTGGTGCTGTCGGCGCTGGCGCGCTGGGCCGGATCAAGCCTCGGCATCGACCTTTACTATACCGGCGTTCTCGGTTCGGGGCTGCTCTGGGTGCTGGCCTTCACCCTTGCTGCCGCCGCGCTCTGGCCGGTGTTGACAGGGCCGGGCGCAGGAACCGCGCCCCGCGATTGACTTTCGTTAAGGAAAGCGCGGCCCCCGCGCGCCAGAGTGGCCTCACCGTCAACCGCTCCGAAAGGGAGGCTGCACCATGCGCGAAGTCCTGACCAAGACGATGGCCCGCAACATATTCTATCAGCCTGTCGGACTTGAGCCGAGGGCTGGGATGTGGTTCACTTTGATTGATTGATTTTTTCGGAGTTGAGGGGAGCGACGATGAGCAATTTCCGCCAGGTGGACAGGGAGACTTGCTTTGCTGTTGCCGCCGTCGGTTGACGAGTGGCTTCCGGAGCGGAATCTGGCGCGCTTCGTGGTGGAGGTGATCGGTCGGCTCGATCTGTCGGCGATGGGAAATGCCTATCGCGGCTCGGGTTCGGCGTCCTATCACCCGGGCATGTTGCTTGGGCTTCTGGTTTACGGCTACGCGACGGGTGTGTTCTCGAGCCGCCAGCTCGAGCGCGCCACCCGCGATTCGGTGGCGTTCCGCGTCGTCGCTGCCAACGATCATCCCGACCACGACACCATCGTCACGTTCCGGCGCCGGTTTCTGGCGCAGATCGGGGAACTGTTCGTGCAGGTGCTCATGCTGGCGCGGGAGAGCGGGGTGCTGCAGCTGGGCACGGTGGCGCTGGACGGCACCAAGGTGCACGCCAATGCCAGCCGGCACAGCGCGCTGTCGTGGGAGCATGCGAACCGGATCGAGGCGCGCGAGGCAAAGGCGAAGCGGACGGGCACGAAGCCGGGCGGCAAGCCACCGGCGGCGCCGGTGGCCGGGCCCGGGCCGAAGGACCAGGTCAACCTGAGCGACGAGGACTCGCGCATCATGCCGGTCGCCGGCGGCGGCTTCGGGCAGACCCGCAATGCGCAAGCCGCGGTGGCGGGCGGGAGCTTGCTGGTGGTCACCGCCGATGTGGTTCAGGCCGCCAACGACAAACAGCAGGTCGCGCCGACGCTGGACGCGCTCGACCGGCTGCCCGAGAGCATCGAAAGTGCCGGAACCATGACATCTGAAACTTGCAAAGCCTTCGCCTCGTTTCAACAGACCGAGTCCGACAGGCTGCTAGAATGGCCGGGTCGGGATCAGGCATGAAAGGTGCGGCAGGTGGCGTTTCCCGTGACTTTCGCTGAAGGACGTCGTGCGGGCGACATGCGCAACGCACGACGTGCACGGCATTTTTTCGTCGCGGCGCTCATCCTCGTGGGGGCTGGCGTGGCGCTGCATGGGGCGTATGGCTCCATTCCCTTGATTCTGGCTGCATTTTCTCTGGCGTTTCTGGGCATTTGGATTCGAGCCGCTGCTTACTGGGCCGCACGCGGTGACGGCAGGGTGCGTGCAACATTGGGTGATCTTCACGAGGATGATCCGGTGCCGGTCCTCGTGACCAGGGCGGGTGGGGGGATCGTTTGCGCCAATCGCGCCGCGCGCTCCGCGTTTCGCTGTGACGACCATGCGACGCTGGCGGGGCTTTTGAGCGAAGAGCTTGCGAATCCTGCAGCCTGGGTCCTGGGCATGGAAGATCAGGCATTGGCGTCGGGATCGGCGATCGGGGATATCGGGGGATCTGAGCGCGGATTGCGCGTCGTCGCTCTCCGCGCGGGGCAAGCCCGGATCCTCTGGCGCCTCGAGCGGTGGCCCGCGCGTTCTTTGGGGGTGGCAGAAATGGCGTCCTTGCCGATGTTGACCATCGGACACGGGAATGCGGTGCTTTCCATGAATGCGGCGGCGCGCGCGCTGATCGGCGAGGACGTGTCTTCCCTAGAGGCGCTTTCTGCTGTGCCGCTGCGCTCGGGGATGATTTGTGACATCACGACCGCACGCGGCCCGGTCACCTGCGGTTTTGTCGAGACCGACGGCACGTCAGGGCATCGAGAGGTATTTCTCCTGCCGGATGCGATTCGGTCCGACGGCGGGGTTGAGGACTGGACGATACTGGAAACGATCCCGGTTCCCCTGCTGGTGATCGAATCCGACGGTCGGATCGTGCAGGCCAACCGCCGCGCCCGAGCGCAGCTCGGACATGACAGCGCCGAGACCTGCCGGCTTTCCGATTGTCTCGAGGGGCTCGGCCGCCCCGTCAACGAGTGGGTCGAGGATGCCGCGGCCGGGCGGGGAACGGTCCAGTCAGAGTTTCTGCGCGTGCGCCGTGACGACCGCGAGGCCTTTGTCCAGGTTTCGCTCGCGCGAACGGAACAAGGGGGCAAGCCATTGCTGATGGCGGTCCTGAGCGATGCGACCGAACTGAAATCCTTGCAGGCGCAATTTGTCCAGAGCCAGAAAATGCAGGCGATCGGCCAGCTTGCCGGGGGGGTTGCGCATGATTTCAACAATCTGCTGACCGCGATCTCGGGGCATTGCGACCTGCTGCTGATGCATCGTGACCCGGGGGATCCCGAATATGCGGACCTGATGCAGATCGCCCAGAACGTCAATCGTGCGGCCGCGCTGGTCGGGCAGCTGCTTGCCTTTTCGCGCAAGCAGACGATGCGCCCGCAAATTCTCGATCTGCGGAACATACTTGCCGATCTCACGCATTTGCTCAACCGGCTCGTGGGCGAGCAGGTGTCCTTGATCCTCGATCATGAGCCGGGTCTTTGTGCGATTCGCGCCGACAAGCGCCAACTCGAGCAGGTGATCATGAACCTTGTCGTGAACGCGAGGGACGCGATGCCGGACGGCGGCGACATCCGCATTGTGACAAGAAACAGGGTTCTCGAAGCCCCCCTGCGCCGGGATCGTGCCGTGGTCGCTCCGGGGCGTTATGTCGGGATCGACGTGACCGATAACGGATGCGGTATCCCGCCGGACCGGATCACGAAGATATTTGAACCGTTTTTCACGACCAAACGTCCCGGCGAGGGCACGGGGCTGGGGCTATCGACGGCCTATGGAATTGTCAAGCAAACCGGCGGGTTCATTTTTGTTGACAGCTTGCCGGGCAGAGGAACCACCTTTCAGCTTCTTTTTCCGGCACACGATCATGCGGTGGCCGCCGAACCGGACGACCACCCCGCCCCTGTCACGGGATCTTCTGGCGGGGGCGTTGTCCTGCTTGTCGAGGACGAAGCGCCGGTTCGGGCCTTTGCCAGCCGCGCGCTGCGGCTGCGCGGCTTCACGGTTCTCGAGGCGGGATGCGCCGAGGACGCGCTCGAATTGCTGGCCGACAGGACACGACACATCGACGTGTTCGTTTCTGATGTCATCATGCCGGGCATGGATGGACCAAGCTGGGTGAAGGAAGCATTGGCACAAAGACCTGACGTGCGGGTGGTGTTCATGTCCGGATACGCCGAGGAAACCTTTGGCGATATCCAGGCTCGACTCACGAATTCGATGTTCCTGCCAAAGCCGTTTTCCCTCAACGAGCTTGTCGAATCGGTTGAACGGATGATGCTGTCTGCGCCGCCGTGACGCAGCAGGTGCGCCGCTGTCATTGGTCCTTTGCGGGCATGGTATGGGCCCCCCCGCCCTTGATGCCGGCGTAAAGCGCGAAATCGCGCGCGCAGAATCGTTCGAACAGATCGCGGGTCCCGGGCCCGATCTCGACCTGCTGCGACTGAGACCGGTTGGCTGTTTGCGTAACGACCTCCTCTCCCAGACGTTGCGCGAGGAAGCTTTGCAGGCCGGATTGATCCTCGTATCGAAAAAGATGTGTAACGCGGGTTCCGTTGCGCTGCGGCTCGAGGAACTTGGCCTGGCTTCCGACTTGGGCAAACTCGGGCGCATCCGCCTGACAATAGGCGCGAACGAAGGTATCAAAGCTCATGCCGTGAGTGCTCTTCGGATGTCCGCGCAAGTCCTCCCGGCTGCGAAACCTGTACCAACTTCCGAGCCAATCGAGGGGTTCGCGCATCACGGCGAGGATCGCCACATCCGGTCCCGCGAATCGCTCGACCATCTGCCGGAAAAAACGATTGTATCTGAAGACAGGCGCATGTTTCAGTTCGGGCGGGGCGCTGACAACGATCGAGGCGCTCCTGGCCAGCGCAAGCTCATAGGCCGTCGTGCCGGTCTTGGGCACGGACAGGAAGACAAGTCTCTGCTTCAAGAAAACAAGCACAGCAACCTCGATCACAAAAATTTACACAGTCCCGATCACAACCTTTTGTTAAGATCTGAAGGGCAGGGTGTCATCAAGGTTTTCTGTTGCGATGATCACAATTTGCGCGCATGGTAAATGAGAACATATCAGAAACACGACTTTGCATTGCCGCCCCCGGTGGCCTGTGAAATAACGGAGCGAACATATGGCAACGGCGGATCTTCTCTCGATGGACAACAAACGCAGCCCGGACAAGCAAAAGGCCCTCGACAGTGCGCTCGCGCAGATCGAGCGGCAATTCGGCAAGGGTTCGATCATGAGGATGGGCGGCGACAACCCCGTTGTCGATATCGAGTCCACCTCGACCGGGTCCATCGGCCTCGATATCGCGCTTGGCATCGGTGGCATTCCAAAGGGTCGAGTCGTCGAGATTTACGGCCCGGAAAGCTCTGGGAAGACGACGCTGACGCTGCATTGCGTGGCGGAGGAGCAGAAAAAAGGCGGGATTTGTGCCTTTGTCGATGCCGAACATGCGCTCGATCCGATCTATGCGCGCAAGCTCGGGGTTGATCTTGACGAGTTGCTGATCTCGCAGCCCGATACCGGCGAGCAGGCGCTCGAGATCGTTGATACGCTCGTGCGCTCTGGCGCGGTCAGCCTCATCGTGGTCGACTCGGTTGCCGCGCTGACACCCAAATCGGAGCTTGAGGGCGAGATGGGCGATTCGAGCGTGGGTGTGCACGCGCGCCTCATGAGCCAGGCCATGCGCAAGCTTACCGGCTCGATCAGCCGGACCAAGTGCACGGTGATTTTCATCAACCAGATCCGTATGAAGATCGGGGTGATGTTCGGCAGCCCGGAGACGACGACGGGCGGCAATGCACTCAAATTCTACAGCTCCGTGCGTCTCGACATCCGTCGTATTGGCGCGATCAAGGATCGTGATGAGGTTGTGGGCAATGCAACCCGCGTGAAGGTGGTCAAGAACAAGGTCGCGCCGCCCTTCAAGGAAGTGGAGTTCGATATCATGTATGGCGAAGGCATCTCCAAGACCGGCGAGTTGCTCGATATGGGCGTGAAGGCAGGCGTGGTCGAGAAATCAGGAAGCTGGTTCAGCTATGGCGATCAGCGCGTCGGTCAGGGGCGCGAGAACGCCAAGACCTATCTCAAGGAAAATCCGCAGATCGCGCTCGAGATCGAGGACAAGATCAGGGCGGCTCACGGGCTGGATTTCGGCATGTCCGGCAATGACAAGAGCGACATCATGGAGGGCTGAGCGCGTGGGTTCGACGGTGGACACGGGGCGCGCGCGCAGCTAAATCGGCTTATCCGCATTCCATTCCCAGCAAGAAGCCATAACCCATGCCCACGCTGAACGAGATCCGCTCCACGTTCCTGAGCTTTTTCGAGCGCAACGATCACCGTGTCGTTGAAAGCTCTCCGCTGGTGCCGCGCAACGATCCGACCCTCATGTTCACCAACTCCGGCATGGTGCAGTTCAAGAACTGCTTTACGGGGGTCGAGCATCGCGATTATGTGCGCGCCACCACCAGCCAGAAATGCGTGCGCGCGGGCGGCAAGCATAACGACCTCGACAATGTCGGCTATACTGCGCGCCACCATACCTTTTTCGAAATGCTGGGTAATTTCAGCTTTGGCGATTATTTCAAGGAGCAGGCGATCCCCTTTGCCTGGGATCTTCTGACCCGCGATTTCGGCATCGACAAGTCGAAGCTGCTGGTCACCGTCTATCACACCGATGACGAGGCCGCCGCGCTCTGGAAGAAATATGCAGGGCTCCCGGACGAGCGGATCATCCGCATCGCATCTGACGATAATTTCTGGTCGATGGGTCCAACCGGCCCCTGCGGCCCCTGCACCGAGATTTTCTACGATCACGGGCCGGAGATATGGGGCGGCCCGCCGGGCAGCGCAGAGGAGGACGGTGACCGGTTCATCGAGATCTGGAACCTCGTCTTCATGCAGAACGAACGGTTCGAGGATGGCACCATGCGCGCGCTCGACATGCAGTCGATCGACACGGGCATGGGGCTGGAGCGGATCGGCGCGCTCTTGCAGGGCAAGCACGACAATTACGACACCGACCTCATGCGCGCGCTGATCGAGGCCAGTGCGCATGTCACAAGCCAGGATCCCGACGGGCCGGGGCGCGTGCATCACCGGGTGATCGCCGATCATCTGCGCTCGACCTCGTTTCTCATCGCCGACGGGGTCATGCCCTCGAACGAAGGGCGCGGCTATGTGCTGCGCCGGATCATGCGCCGCGCCATGCGTCATGCGCATATGCTGGGCGCGAAGGATCCGGTGATGCATCGGCTGGTGCCCGCGCTCGTCGCGCAGATGGGACGGGCTTTTCCCGAGCTCGGTCGCGCGCAGGCGCTGATCGAGGAGACGCTGCGGCTGGAAGAGGCGCGCTTTCGTCAGACGCTCGACCGCGGTTTGCACCTGCTCGACGAGGAATTGGCGGGGCTGCCCGAGACAGCGCCCTTGCCCGGCGCGGCGGCGTTCAGGCTTTATGATACCTACGGCTTTCCGCTCGATCTCACGCAGGATGCACTGCGCGAGAAGGGGCGCGGCGTCGATACCGCAGGGTTTGATGCGGCCATGGCCGCGCAGAAGGCGCGGGCGCGCGCCGCCTGGGCCGGAACGGGCGAGGCGACCGATCAGGCGGTCTGGTTCGATATCGCCGAGGAAAAGGGCGTGACCGAGTTCCTTGGCTATGACACCGAGAGCGCCGAGGGGCAGATCGTGGCGCTGGTTCAGGAGGGCGCAGCGGTGCCGGGAGCGGCCGAGGGTGCAACCGTTCAGATCGTGGTCAACCAGACGCCCTTTTATGCCGAGGCGGGCGGTCAGGTGGGCGATACCGGCGTGATCCAGACCGCGACGGGGCGCGCGCGCGTGACCGACACCAGGAGGATGGCGGGTGTGTTCGCCCATCTCGCGGTGCTCGAGACGGGGAAGATCGAGACCGGGCAGGCCGCGCGCCTCACCGTGGATCATGCCCGCCGCAGCGCCATCCGCGCGAACCACTCTGCGACGCACCTGCTGCACGAGGCGCTGCGCCGCACGCTCGGGGATCATGTGGCACAGCGCGGCAGCCTCAACGCGCCCGATCGGCTGCGCTTTGATTTCAGCCATCCCAGGCCGCTCAGCGACGCGGATCTCGCCCGCATCCAGGCAGAGGTGAACGACTTCATCCGTCAGAACAGCCCCGTCACCACGCGGATCATGACGCCCGATGACGCCCGCGCCATCGGCGCACAGGCGCTTTTCGGTGAGAAATACGGTGACGAGGTGCGGGTCGTCTCCATGGGCACGCTCGAAGGTTCGGGCAGGGGGGCCAATGGCGCGACCTATTCAATCGAGCTTTGCGGGGGCACGCATGTGCGTCAGACCGGCGATATCGGCACCTTCGTGGTCGTTGGCGAGAGCGCGTCAAGCGCGGGGGTGCGGCGGATGGAGGCGCTTACCGGGGCCGCGGCCTTCGATTACCTGAGCGGGCAGGCGGCGCGGATCGCTTCGGTCGCCGCCGATCTCAAGACACGGCCCGAGGATGTGCCCGAGCGCGTGCGCGCGCTGATGGAGGAACGCAGGTCGTTGGCCAACGAGGTGACGCAACTGCGCCGCGAGCTGGCCATGGCGGGCGGGGCGGGGCGCGCGACTGCCCCCGAGGCGCACGAGGTGGGCGGGATCGCGTTCCTCGCGCAGGTGCTCTCGGGCGTGGAGGGGCGCGATCTGCCGCCGCTCATCGACGAGATGAAGGCGCGGCTTGGCAGCGGAGCGATCCTGCTGATTGCCGATGCTGGCGGCAAGGTGGCGGTGGCGGCAGGCGTGACGGACGATCTGGTTGCGCGCATCTCGGCGATAGATCTGGTGCGTGCGGCGGTTCCCGCGCTCGGCGGCAAGGGCGGCGGTGGTCGTCCCGACATGGCGCAGGGCGGAGGCCACGATGTCGGCGGGGCAGCAGCGGCATTCAAGGCGGCGGAGGCGGTGCTCGCCGCCTCAAAGGAGGGGGAATGAGCGCCTATATCATTGGTCGGATCACGGTCAACGACCCGAAGGATTATCAGGCCTATGCCGCGCAGACCGTGGCGCTGGCCGAAAAGTTCGGCGGGCGGTTCCTGGTCAAGGGTGGCGCGCAGGTGGTGCTCGAGGGCAATTGCCCCGACCGCCATGTGATCATCGCGTTTCCCGACCGCGAGGCCGCGCTCGCGTTTTACAACTCCGACGCTTATCGCCACATCCTGCCGCTCGCGCTGTCGTCGAGCAGTCGCGATCTTGTCATCGTCGATGGTGCCTGAGCGGCGCTTGCGAGCAATTTTCCATGGCGATTCGCGGATCGTCAAGATGCCCCGTCAGGTGACAAGCCTGAGGTGCGGGCGTTGGCGGGTCGCCATTTTCGGGGCGGTTCGCGCGCCCTCGATTAACGAGAAGGGGGTGCGATGCGCGGGCGCCGAGAGCGGCATGACCTGCGCGTTCTCGATGCTGAAACGGCGTGTTGCAGGGCCGATCTGGCCCTGGGTCACCACGAGGCAGCCGAGCGCGCGCGACACGTCGCCCAGGTCGCTGCGCAAGGGCAGAAGCAGCATCGTGCCCGAGAGCGGCGCGGCAGGGCGCCCCGGCCCTGGGCCGATCTTCAGGGCAAGCCGAAGGCTGGCGGGCCGGTCGAAGAGATCGACCAGATGGAGTGCGAACGCCTCGCGGTCGGCGGGGGCGATGAAGCTGCACAGCGGCATCCCGCGCACATCCATCCCCATCAGATCCCTCAGTTGCATCCCCGCGACGCGCAGCCGCACCACGCCGGGCGCAATGCGCTCGGCGATGAAGGCATTGGCCAGGAGCGGCTCGATCCGGCGCGGGTCGATGTCAGAGCGGTTGGGGACGTCGTGACCGTTGCGGCAGGCTTCCCAGTGGGCGCGGAAGGCGCGCAGATGCGCCTCGGTGCGCGTGACATCGAAGACGCCGGTGCCGGTTGTCTCTTCGGGATCATTCCACATGTGGGCTTCCTCGAACGCAGTGGTGTTTCTTGCCGAACCTCTCCGGGGCCGGTGAACGGCCGCTTGCCGGAGCGGACGATGGCGCAAGACTCGCACAATTTATCGCGTATGTATCTAAAATTCTCGGTATCTGGTTAACCTCTCTCGATAACGCGCCCGGCTTGCCTGTCCGCCGTGCAATGGCTAGGAGGGGCGCGGACATGCACGTCGGCGAGTGCGATCTGCGGCTGTGCCGCCCTTTGGGGGCTGGTGGCGCTGATGGATGAAGGGCGGTGCCGGATGTGGAACCGGCTGAGGGGACGAATGGACACGACCATGGGGAAGGGCAGGGCATGAGCGCGCGGCGCGGGCTTCTCATCATCTTGTCCTCGCCCTCGGGCGCGGGCAAATCCACGCTTGCGCGGCGGTTGCGCGACCGGGATCCGAGTTTGAGCTTTTCGGTCTCGGCCACGACGCGCGCTGCGCGACCGGGCGAAGTGGATGGGCGGGATTATCATTTCCTGACCGAGGAGGCGTTCAAGCGCGAGGTCGCGGCGGGCGAGATGCTCGAGCACGCGCATGTCTTCGGCAATTTCTACGGCTCGCCCAAGGCGCTCGTGCAGACGGCGATCGATGCCGGACGCGATGTGCTGTTCGACATCGACTGGCAGGGCGCACAGCAGATCCGCAACTCGGCGCTTGGTGCGCATACGCTGTCGATTTTCCTCTTGCCGCCCTCGATCCGCGAGCTGCACCGGCGGTTGCGCGAGCGCGGGCAGGATGCGCCCGAGGTGATCGCGCGACGGATGCAGAGGAGCTGGGACGAGATCAGCCATTGGGACGGCTATGATTTCGTGCTGGTCAACGAGGATCTTGACGCAACCGAGGCGCGGCTCGGAACCATCATCGAGGCGGCGCGGCTGCGCCGGACGCAGCAACCCTGGCTCACTGACCATGTGCGTGCGCTGCACGCCGAATTCGAGGAGATGCAATGACCATCTACGCACTTGACGGCCACGCGCCGAAGATCGACCCCGATAGCTGGGTCGCCCCCGATGCCAATGTGATCGGCAAGGTGGTACTCGAGGCCGGGGCCTCGGTCTGGTTCGGCGCGTGCTTGCGCGGCGACAACGAGGTGATCCATATCGGCGCGGGCACGAACGTCCAGGAAGACACGGTGATGCATACCGACATGGGCTATCCGCTTGTGATCGGGGCGGGCTGCACCATCGGCCACAAGGTGATGCTGCACGGCTGCACCATCGGCGGGAATTCTCTCATCGGGATGGGGGCGACCGTGCTCAATGGCGCGCGGATCGGGCGCAATTGCCTCATCGGCGCGGGCGCGCTCGTCACCGAGGGCAAGGAGATCCCCGATGGCAGCCTTGTCATGGGAGCGCCGGGGCGGGTCGTGCGCGCGCTCGACGATGCGGCGATTGCCCGCCTGCGGGCCTCGGCGCAAAACTACCAGAAGAACATGCGCCGGTTTCGCGCCGGGTTGACGCCGGTCTGACGGGCGATGCAGGGCTTTGCCTCGGTCCTGGCGGGAATGCCCTTTGCGGCGCTGCTCATCGGGCCGGACGAGCGCATCCATGCCGCCAATGCGGCAGCATGCGAGATGCTGGGGCAGGGGATCGAGGGGCGGCATTTCCTGACCGCGCTGCGCCAGCCCGACGTGCTCGAGGCGATCGAGCAGACGGCGCGCGACGGGCAAGCGCGGCGCACCGTCTTCCTCACATCGGAAGGGGGCCGCGACAGCACCTTTCAGGTGCATGTGGCGCATGTCGATGCGGGGGCCGCGGCGCGCGGCGTGCTGGTCTCTTTCGAGGACCTGACCGAGCGCGAGCAGGCCGCGCAGATGCGCCGCGATTTCGTCGCCAATGTCAGCCACGAGTTGCGCACGCCGCTCACCTCGCTGATGGGATTCATCGAGACGCTGCAAGGTCCCGCCCGCCACGATCAGGCCGCGATCGACCGCTTTCTGGGCATCATGGCGCGCGAGGCGGCGCGGATGGAGCGGCTGGTGCATGACCTTCTGTCGCTGAGCCGGGTCGAGGGCGAGGAGCGTGTGCGCCCGCGCGAGCCGGTCGATCTGGCCGCCATCATGGGCACGGTCATGACGATGTTGCGGCCTCTGGCGCGAGAGCACGACTGCGCCGTGCAGTTCGAGAGCGGGCCGGGGCTGATCGTTCCCGGTAATGCCGACCAATTGCAGCAGGTCTTTACCAATCTGCTGGAGAACGCGATCAAATATGGCGGCACGGGCAACCGTGTCGAGATCACGCTGGAGAGCCACGCGCTCGATGCCACGCTTCGGGTGCCTGCCATCGTCGCCAGCGTGCGCGATCATGGCCCCGGCATCGACCCGCTGCACATCCCGCGCCTGACCGAGCGGTTTTATCGCGTCGATACGCATCGCTCGCGCGCGATGGGGGGCACCGGGCTTGGCCTTGCCATCGTCAAGCATATCGTCAACCGCCATCGCGGGCGGCTTCGGATCGCGTCGGAGCCGGGGAAGGGCAGCACATTTACCGTGATCCTGCCGCGCTGGACCAGGTGAGACCGCTTTTTCGTCCCCAATCTATAGTCTGTCATAAAATCGTTATAAAAATGTAACAGAAGCGTTGCTGAAACCGCCTAGCAGGGGGGCCGACAGGCCGCACCCGCGCGGTCGTCATGAAACCGTACTCAGGGAGCTATCCATGACCCTTCTGAAAACCACCGTTTCCGCTGCTGCCCTTGCCGCAGTGGCCGCAACAGCCGCACAGGCGCGCGACGAGATCCGCATCGTCGGCTCTTCAACCGTGTTCCCCTACACTCAGGCCGTGGCCGAGCAGTTTGCCAACAACACCGGCGCGCCCTCGCCCATCGTCGAATCGACCGGCACCGGCGGCGGCATGAAGATCTTCTGCGCCGGCATCGGCGAAGGCCATCCCGACCTCACCGGCGCCTCGCGCGCGATGAAACCGTCGGAATGGGAACTCTGCGCCAGCAACGGCGTGACCGACGTGACCGAGGCGCTGATCGGCTATGACGGCCTGTCGATCGCGATTTCGCGCGCCGCGCCGAACGACTGGGACCTGACGCTGGAGCAGGTGTTCCTTGCGCTGGCCGCCGAAGTACCGACCGCCGATGGCTGGGTCGCCAATCCCAACAAGAAATGGTCCGACATCGACGCCAGCCTGCCCGACATCGCGATCCTCGCCTATGGCCCGCCGCCGACCTCGGGCACGCGCGACGCATTCGTGGAACTGGCCATGCATCCCGGCTGCGAAGCGCGTCCGGCGATGAAATCGCTCAAGCAGGCCGATGGCGACGCCTACAAGACCGCCGTCAAGGAAAAGTGCTCGCTGATCCGTCAGGACGGTCCCTTTATCGACGCGGGCGAGAACGACAACCTGATCGTTCAGCGCCTCAATGCCGATCCGAACGCCATGGGCATCTTTGGCTACTCGTTCCTTTATGAGAACCTCGATGCGCTCAAGGCGGTCAATATCAACGGTGTCGAGCCGACCGCCGAGACGATCGGCGATTTCTCTTACCCGATCTCGCGCCCGCTGTATTTCTACGTCAAGAACGCGCATCGCGGCGTTATCCCGAACCTCCAGGAGTTCATCGAGGAATACATGTCCGATGACGCGATGGAGCCGGGCGGCTATCTCTCCGAGCGCGGCATGGTCGTGCTGTCCGATGACGTGCGCGAAAAAACGCAGGACGCCGTGATCAGCGGGGAATCCATGGCGGTTCCCCAGTCGTAAGCCGGATCAGGCCCATGACCGCCCGGCCCCCGCGCCGGGCGGTTTCCTTTCCTTCCCGAAAGACCATGCAATGACCACAGCCGCCTTTCTCTGTCTCTTCGTGCTGGCCATCGCGGGCTATCTGTGGAACCGGCAGGCCGCCTCGGCCATTCGCGCGGGGGGCACCCGGCTTCACTCCCTCGAAGGCTTTCACGGGTTCTATTCGCTTCTGACCGTGCTTGTGCCGGTCCTTGTGCTCATTCTCTTGTGGCTGGTGCTTCAGGGGCCGGTGATCGATTCGATCCTCAAGAACGGGATCTCCGACCGGCTCGAGGGGCTTGGCACCGGCGAGGTGCAATTGATCCTGGCCGAGATCAAATCGCTCTCGCGCGGGGCGGTGTTCGGCACGCCGGAGCAGTGGAAATTCGACACGGCGGAGCGGTATCTTGCGCTCAATGCGCGCGCCGATCAGTTGCTGCTGGTTGTCGTTCTGGCGCTGTCTCTGACCCTGATCCTGTTCAGCCGTCGAAAGGTCGCAGCCGAGTTTCGCGCCCGCCACGGGGTCGAGCGGATCATCTCCGGGCTGATGATCTTCTGTTCGGTCATGGCGATATTCGTGACCATCGGGATCGTTGCGTCGCTGGCTTTCGAGACGGCGCGTTTCTTTGCCAAGGTTCCGGTAACCGAGTTCCTGTTCGGCACCAACTGGGAGCCGCAGATCCCGCTGCGCGAGGATCAGGTCGCGGCTGCTGGCGCGTTCGGTTGGTTGCCGGTGATGCTTGGCACGTTGGTGATCACCGTCATCGCGCTCTTTGTCGCGGTGCCGGTGGGTCTCATGTCCGCGATCTATCTCAATGAATTCGCGCCCAAGCGGTTCCGCGCCGTCGCCAAGCCGTTCCTCGAGATCCTCGCGGGCGTGCCCACCGTGGTCTATGGCTTTTTCGCCATCCTTGTCGTGGCCCCGGCGATGCGGAGTTTTTTCGCCGCTATCGGCGTCGATGTGTCGCCCAATATCGCGCTTGCCGCGGGCGGCGTGATGGGGATCATGCTGATCCCGTTCATATCGTCCTTTGCCGATGACGCGCTCTCGGCGGTGCCGCAGAGCCTGCGCGACGGGGCGCTCGGGCTGGGGGCGACGCGGGCGGAAATGATGCTCAACGTGCTGTTTCCGGCGGCAATTCCCGGCATCGTCGGCGGTATCCTGCTGGCGGTGAGCCGCGCCATCGGCGAGACGATGATCGTGGTCATGGCGGCGGGTCTCATCGCCAAGATGACGATCAACCCGCTCGACAGCGTGACCACCGTCACCGTTCAGATCGTCACGTTGCTGATCGGCGATACCTCGTTCGACAACCCCAAGACGCTTGCCGCCTTCGCGCTCGGGATGATGCTGTTTCTCGTCACGCTGGTGATCAACGTATTCGCGCTGCGCATCGTGCGCAAATACCGTGAAGCCTACGATTGAGGATTAGGCCAATGACCGATCTCTCCGCACAGGAAACCCCGTTCGCAGGCGCTGGTTCCGACCTCGTGAAACGGCGCAACCGCAAGCAGGTGGTGCTTCAGGGCCTCGGCCTTGCCGCGATCAGCTTTGCCGCGCTGATGCTCTTCATCCTCATCGCCTCGCTGGTGGTGACGGGCTACAAGGCCTTCGTCCAGACCCATATCACCATCGAGGTCTATGTGGACCCAGCGGAGGTTTCCGTTGAAAAGCTGCCGCGCGGCGGGTTCCGCGAGGTGCTTCTGGCGAGCCTGCAAGAGGAATTCCCCGATGTCGAGGGGCGCGCCGAGTTGCGCCGCCTGCAAAATGTGTTTTCCAACGGCGCGCAGTTCCAGTTGCGCGACATGGTGGCGGCCGACCATTCGCTCATCGGTCAGACCGTGACGCTCAGGGTTCCTGTTTCGGACCCTTTCGACCAGTTGGCCAAGGGTCTTGTGAAACGCGAGACGCCCGAACAGTTGCGCCGCGTGAACGATCGCGAAATCGCCTGGTTCGACGCGCTCGACGCGGCGGGCAAGATCAGCCAGCCGATCAACTGGGGCCTCATCACCAACGCGGATTCGCGCTTTCCAGAGCTTGCGGGTCTCAAGGGCGCGCTGGTGGGGTCGTTCTGGGCGCTGCTGGTGTGTTTTCTGATCTCGTTCCCGCTCGGGATCGGCGCGGCGATCTACCTGGAGGAATTCGCCCCCAGAAACCGATGGAGCGATCTCATCGAGGTCAATATCAACAACCTCGCCGCCGTGCCCTCGGTTGTCTTTGGCCTGCTCGCGCTGGCGGTGTTCATCGGCTGGCTCGGGATGCCGCGCTCGGCGCCGATCGTAGGGGGGATGACGCTTGCGCTGATGACCATGCCGACCATCATCATCGCCACGCGCGCGGCACTCAAGGCGGTGCCGCCCTCGATCCGCGAGGCGGCGCTTGGCGTGGGGGCCTCCAGGCATCAGGTGGTGTTCGGCCATGTGCTGCCGCTCGCGATGCCCGGCATCCTTACCGGCACGATCATCGGGCTGGCGCAGGCCCTGGGCGAGACCGCGCCACTGCTGCTGATCGGGATGAACGCCTTCATCACCTCGGCACCGTCGTCGCCGTTTGACAGCGCCACCGCCCTGCCCACCCAGATCTTCATCTGGGCCGACAGTCCCGAACGCGGGTTTGTCAGCCGCACATCCGCTGCTATCCTGGTGCTGCTGACCTTCCTGATCACGATGAACGCCGTCGCCATCTATCTGCGCAGCAAGTTCGAGCGCAAATGGTAACCCGGACCCGAGAGGACAGCCCGATGTATGATACGCCCACACTGGAGAGATCGGTGGACAACAACACAGTGAAATTCTCGGCCCGCGATGTGCATGTGTTCTACGGCGAGACCGAGGCCATCAAGGGGGTGGATGTCGATATCCTCGACAACACCGTGACCGCCTTCATCGGCCCGTCGGGCTGTGGCAAGTCCACCTTCCTGCGCTGTCTCAACCGGATGAACGACACCATCGACATCTGCCGCGTGACCGGCAAGATCACGCTCGACGGGGCCGACATATATGACAAGCGCATCGACCCGGTTCAGTTGCGCGCCAAGGTCGGCATGGTGTTCCAGAAGCCCAACCCGTTCCCCAAGTCGATCTACGACAACGTGGCCTATGGCCCGCGCATCCACGGGCTTGCGCGCAGCAAGGCCGATCTTGACGTGATCGTGGAGAAATCGCTACGCCGTGCCGCGCTCTGGGACGAGGCCAAGGACCGGCTGCAAGAGCCGGGCACCGGCCTCTCGGGGGGCCAGCAGCAGCGCCTGTGCATCGCCCGCGCCGTCGCCACCGCGCCCGAGGTGCTTTTGATGGACGAGCCGTGCTCGGCGCTCGACCCCATCGCCACCGCGCAGGTGGAGGAACTGATCGACGAGTTGCGGCAGGAATTCTCGGTGGTGATCGTTACCCACTCGATGCAGCAGGCCGCGCGCGTCAGTCAGAAAACCGCGTTTTTCCATCTGGGCGATCTCGTCGAATTCGGAGATACCGCGCAGATTTTCACCAACCCCAGGGATTCGCGCACCGAAAGCTATATCACCGGCCGAATCGGATGAGGCAAGGATCAGACATGACCAATGAGCAGCATATCGTTTCCTCCTTCGATCGCGACTTGGAAACCATTCAGGCGCAGATCATGAAGATGGGTGGCATGGTCGAGCGCGCCATCGCCGATGCCGCGCGCTCGCTCGAGAACCGCGACGAGGAACTGGCCGAAGAAGTGCGCCGTCGCGACAAGGCAATCGACGCGCTCGAAGAGCAGATCAACGAAGAGGCCGCCCGTGTGCTCGCGCTCCGCTCGCCGACCGCAAGCGATCTGCGTCTCGTGCTGACGGTGATCAAGATTTCCGCCAGCCTCGAGCGGATCGGCGACTATGCCAAGAACATCGCCAAGCGGACCTCGGTGCTGTCGAGCATGGCACCCGTCAACGGCTCGCCTGCCGCTCTGCGTCGCATGGCGCGCGAGGTGGAGGAGATGCTCAAGGACGTGCTGGACGCCTATATCCAGCGCGACGCCGATCTTGCCCATGAGGTAATCAACCGCGATGAGGACGTGGACCAGATGTATAATGCCATCTTCCGCGAATTCCTTACCTTCATGATGGAAGACCCGCGCAACATCACGCCCTGTATGCACCTGCACTTCATCGCCAAGAATATCGAGCGGATGGGCGATCTGGTCACTTCGGTGGCCGAGCAGGTGATCTATCTCGTCACCGGCCAGATGCCGGACGAGCCGCGCCCCAAGGCCGACAAGACCTCGACCGACCCCTCCATCGCTCCCTCCTGAACGAAGGACATAACCGATGCCCGCCGATCAACCCACCGTGCTTCTGGTCGAGGACGAGCCTGCCCAGCGGGAGGTTCTCGGCTACAATCTCGAAGCTGACGGCTTTCGCGTGCTGACCGCCAGCAACGGCGAAGAGGCATTGATGATGGTGGCGGAAATGCCGCCCGACATCATCGTGCTCGACTGGATGATGCCCAATGTATCGGGGATCGAGGTCTGCCGCCAGCTCAAGATCCGCTCGGAGACGCGCGCCATTCCGATCATCATGCTCTCGGCCCGCTGCGAGGAGGTGGACCGCGTGCGCGGGCTGGAAACCGGCGCCGATGACTATGTTATCAAACCCTATTCGCTGGTGGAACTCATGGCGCGCGTGCGCGCGCAACTGCGCCGCACGCGGCCCGCAAGCGTGGGCGAGCGGCTGGAATACATGGATATCGTGCTCGATTCCGAAACCCATCGGGTGACGCGCAGCGAAAGGCCGCTCAAGCTTGGCCCGACCGAGTTTCGCCTGCTCACGACCTTCATGGAAAAGCCGGGCCGCGTCTGGTCGCGCGAGCAGTTGCTCGACCGGGTCTGGGGCCGTGATATCTACGTCGATACGCGCACCGTGGATGTGCATATCGGGCGGCTGCGCAAGGCGCTTTGCCAGCACGGTGGCGAGGATCCGCTGCGCACCGTGCGCGGCGCAGGCTACGCGCTCGGTTAAGCCTGCCGGTTGCGATCAACGGGGCAGGGGGTCTTCATCCTCGGCCTGCCTTGCCAGCCAGTCGCGAAATGTCACGAGCGCCGGGTCGCGCGCGGCCGCGTCGGGCCAGACAAGGTAATACGCGCCGTTCATCAGCGTCCTGCCGCCCCAGACGATGGCAAGCCGCCCCGTGGCAAGATCCTGTTCCGCGAGGTAATCAGGCAGCAGCGCCACGCCGAGGCCGTGCAGGGCCGCTTGCGTGATTGTTGAGAATTGGTCATGTATCGTGCCGCCTGGCCGCGCCTCGTCAACCCCATGCGCCGCGAGCCATTCGCTCCAGGCATGGGGCCGGGTTTCGATATGCAGAAGCGGCAGGCGCAGCACGTCCGCCGCGCGCGTGAGCGGCCCGTATCGGGCGAGAAGATCAGGCGCGGCGACCGGCAGGACCGCCTCGCTCCTGAGCCGCAGGGCGGCCGTTCCTGGCCAATCCGCTTTTCCGAAATGTATTGCCGCATCAAATCGTTCCGAGGCAAAGTTAAACGGCTTCAACCGGGTTGAAAGGTTGATCGTCACTTCCGGGTGCAGGCGGGCGAACTCGGCCAGGCGCGGCACCAGCCAGCGCATTCCAAAGGTCGGCAGGATCGCAAGACTGAGGCTGCCGCCGGCCGGATTGCTCGTCAGCTTGACCGAGCCTTGCGCGATCTGCTGCAAGGCGTTCCGCACCCTGGCCGCATAGGCCGCCGCCTCGGGCGTCAGGCCAATCTGCCTTCCCTGCCGTGAAAACAGCGAGACGCCAAGCTGTTCCTCCAATGATTTCAACTGCCTGCTGACCGCGCTTTGCGTAAGGGCCAGTTCCCTTGCCGCCGCTGTCGCGCTGCCAAGGCGATCAAGCGCCTCCAGCGCGCGCAGCGCGGAAATCGAGGGGAGAAGGCGTCGGGGCAGGCTCATACTTGTGAAAATCTCATGGAGCTGCGTGCGATTATCGTTATTCCGCCCGGTTTTTCCAGTGTATCCTGCGCCGGACTTCTTAAATTCCGACAATGAGGCAACAATGACCGTAGAATCCCCGACCCTGCGCGCCAAGGATGCACCGGACCTTGACACTTTCGAGTGGAGCGACCCCTTCCGGCTTGCCGACCAGCTCACCGAAGAGGAGCGCATGATCGCGGACAGCGCGCGAACCTTCGCGCAGGAGGTTCTGCAACCGCGCGTAATCGCGGCCTTTCGAGAAGAGCGGGTGGATGCGGGGATCTTCCGGGAAATGGGGCAGATGGGCCTTCTGGGCGCGACAATTCCCGAAGAATATGGCGGCCTTGGCAGCAATTACGTCAGTTACGGCCTTGTCGCGCGCGAGATCGAGCGGGTCGACTCGGGGTATCGCTCGATGATGAGCGTGCAATCCTCGCTGGTGATGTATCCGATCTATGCCTATGGCTCCGAGGAGCAACGCCGCAAATACCTGCCCGGTCTGGCCAGCGGCGAATTGATCGGCTGTTTCGGCCTGACCGAGCCCGATGCCGGCAGCGATCCCGCGGGCATGAAGACCCGCGCCGTGCGCATCGACGGGGGCTATCGCCTGACTGGTAGCAAGATGTGGATTTCCAACAGCCCGATTGCCGATGTTTTCGTGGTCTGGGCCAAGTCCGAAGCGCATGACGGCAAGATCCGGGGTTTCGTGCTCGAAAAGGGCATGAAGGGGCTGAGCGCGCCCAAGATCGAGGGCAAGCTGTCCTTGCGCGCCTCGGTCACGGGCGAGATCGTGATGGAGGGCGTGGAGGTGCCGGAAACGGCGCTTTTACCTCATGTTCAAGGGCTTAAAGGGCCTTTTGGATGTTTGAACCGGGCCCGCTACGGCATCGCCTGGGGGGTGATGGGCGCGGCCGAGTTCTGCTGGCATGCCGCGCGGCAATACGGGCTGGATCGCAGGCAGTTCAATCGCCCGCTGGCGCAGACGCAGCTTTTTCAGTTGAAACTTGCCAATATGCAGACCGAAATCGCACTTGGCCTGCAAGCCTGCCTGCGGGTCGGACGGCTGATGGATGCGGCCAATGCCGCGCCCGAGATGATCAGCCTCATCAAGCGCAACAATTGCGGCAAGGCGCTCGAGATCGCGCGCCACGCCCGCGACATGCATGGCGGCAACGGGATTTCCGAGGAATTTCAGGTCATTCGCCACATGGTCAACCTCGAGACGGTCAACACCTACGAAGGCACGCATGACGTCCACGCGCTCATCCTCGGGCGGGCGCAGACCGGGCTTCAGGCGTTTTTCTGATCACGGCAGGAGGTGGCGCCAACCCGGGCAAATACTCATGCGTTCGAGAGCGCCGAGCTTGCCATTATCGGCGGCGGTTACGTCGGTCTTCCTGCGGCAGGAGGCGAGCGCAGGCATCGTCCATCCTGCCGCCGCCCTGACATGACATTTTCGCACAGGTCGTGTGCCGGCCCCCGGCTTGGCGACACCGACCGGCGCGCCTATCTCCCCGTGAAGCACTACGGAGCAGCACATGGCCCTGACCGATACCGGCGCACAGTTTACCCAAGGCAGTCTCTTTCGGCATGTCACGGTCATGTCCGTCACGTCGAGCCTCGGCATCGCGGCGATCTTTGCCGTCGATCTGATCGACGTGCTTTTCATCTCGATGCTGGGGCAGGCGGAGCTCGCGGCGGCGGCGGGCTATGCCGGGGTGGTGATGTTTTTTGCCAGCGCGATGAATATCGGCCTGTCGATCGCGGCGGGCGCGCTCGTGGCGCGGGGACTTGGGCAAGGCGACAAACGCCTGGCCGCCGAACACGCCGCGAGCGCTGCGGTGGTGGCGGTCGGTTTCGGCGCGCTGGTGCCGATTCTGGCCTTGCCGAACATTCATTTCCTTCTCGGCCTGATCGGGGCGGAGGGGGAGGTAGCGGCGCTAGCCGCGCGCTATCTGTGGATCATCCTTCCGGCCACCGCGCTTTCGGGGCTGTCGATGGTCGCGGTTGCGGTGCTGCGCGCCCATGGCGACGCGCGCAACGCGATGACTCCGTCGCTGCTGGGGGCCCTCGTCAACGGGGTGGCCGACCCTGTCCTGATCTTTGCGCTTGGGCTTGGTCTTGACGGGGCGGCAATTGCAACGGTGCTGGCGCGGCTGGTCACGGCGGCCATGGCGCTCTGGCTGACACAGCGGCATCATCGCGGGTTCTGCTGGCCGGACCTGCCTTGCCTGCGGCGCGACCTGGGCACGGCCCTTGGCATCGCGGTGCCGGCGATGCTTGCCACGGTGGCAACACCCGTCGGCGCGGCGATCGTCACCCGCGAAATGGCGCGCTACGGTTCGGACGCGGTGGCGGGCATGGCGGTGATCAACCGTCTGGTGCCGTTCGTCTCGGCGGTGATCCTGGCATTGTCGGGCGCGGTCGGTCCTATCTTTGCGCAGAATTTCGGGGCAGGGCGGATGGACCGCGTTCTGGGCACGTTCCACGAGGGGCTTCGGTTTCTGACGATTTATGTGCTGGGGGTCTCGGCGCTCCTCTTCCTTGTGCGCGAGCCCGTGGCGGACCTGTTCGATGCGACTGGCGAGATGCGGGATCTGCTTTATCTGTTCATGGGACCGCTGGCGCTGGCCATGATTTTCAACGGCGCGATCTTCGTCTCCAACGCGGCCTTCAACAATCTCGGCCATCCGGGATACTCGACACTGATCAACTGGGGGCGCAACACGATCGGCACCTGGCCGTTTGCGGTCTGGTTCGGGATGATCTGGGGGCCCGAGGGTGTTCTCGTCGGGCAGGCGGTCGGCGGGGCGGTGTTCGCGGCGCTGGCAATCTGGCTGGGGCTGCGAGTGATCGTGGCGCCGTGCCGCGATCCTCTGAGCCCGCAATATTCGTGCCCGGACCAGCGGATGCAGGTGGTGTCTCACCGAAGCTATCGCTGAACGCCACCGGAAAATGATATTCGCATAATCGGTATTATGTAATATGAAATGATAAAGGTGCGGTCCGTGCATCAGATTCGAACCTGAAATCATGGAACTGGCCGGTTGAGTTGAATACGTCCTTCGGGCGACTTTTCCCATGCCGCCCCTCGACAGAAACCCGGCAAGCGGTTTATCTCCATCGACGAAGGAGCGTTTCGCATGACATCCATCCTGATTCTCAACGGTCCGAACCTCAATCTTCTCGGCACGCGCCAGCCCGAGGTCTATGGCCGCACCACATTGGCCGATATCGAGGCCATGTGCCGCGCCCATGCCGAGAGCCATGGTCTGCGCATCGACTTTGCGCAGAGCAATCACGAAGGCGCGCTCGTCGATGCGATCCACGACGCGCGGGGCCGTCATGATGGCATCATCCTCAACGCGGGTGCCTATACCCATACCTCGGTGGCGTTGATGGATGCGATCAGCGCGGCGGAGGTGCCAGCAATCGAGCTGCACCTGTCCAATGTCCACGCGCGCGAGAGCTTTCGCCACATTTCCTATATCGCCAGGGTTGCGCTCGGTGTGATCAGTGGTTTTGGCGCGCAAGGATATCTCCTTGCCATCGACGCCATGCGCGGCCATCTGGAGCGCGCCGGATGATCGATCCGGTGGCTGTCACCCGGCTGCTTGATGCCACGACCATCGAGGAGTTGTGGGACGTCCACACGCGCGCCATGGCCGATTACGGGTTCGACAGGCTGCTCTATGGCTGCACGCAGTTCCGCACCTCGAAGTCGCTCGGTAACCCGGACGATTTCATTGTCCTGACCAATCACACGCCCGCCTATATCGAAGGATTCGTGCAGGGCGGGCTCTATTTCCACGCGCCGATGTTGCGCTGGTCGCTGGATCATGACGGTGCCTGTTCATGGTCGCTGCTCGACGAACGCCTTGCCACGGATGATCTCACCCTGGAGGAGCGCGCGGTGATCGACTTCAACCGCAAGCATGGTGTCACGGCGGGCTATTCCATCAGCTTCAAGTCGTTGCATCCGCGCATGAAGGCGGCGATTGCGCTGACGGCACACGCCGAGATGACGCAGGCGCAGGTCGATGCGATCTGGCGGGCGGACGGCGCGACGATCCTTGCGCTCAACAATATCGCGCATCGCTGCATCCTGTCCCTGCCCTACGAATCGCCCAAACACCCCCTCACTGACCGGCAGCGCGAGGTTTTGGGCTGGGTCAGCGATGGCAAAACGATCCAGGACATCGCTGTTCTCATGGGGCTGAGGCCCGTGACGGTCGAAAAACATCTGCGCCTTGCCCGCCATGCGCTGTCTGTGGAAACCACGGCGCAAGCGGTGCTGAAGGCGGCCTTTCAGAACCAGATTTTCGTTCTTGACAGGTAAAGTTCATTGCCCGGGCAAAAGATTGCCTCTCGGTAAGGATTCCCTGACTTTCCTCGCGCGGCGCAACAGGTCATCATTCCCCTGTTCCGTGAGTGGTAGCTTTTGGGCTTGGGACATCGGGGAGATACCCAGCTCACTGTTTTTCTGAGGGGTTTTTCCCTTTCCGGTTTACCGGATACCGGCTGCTTCTCTTTATAGTCGAGAGGGCAGTCGGTGCTTTTGATCGTCGCTTCATCCCCATTTTGCGACCGGTTCACGCGGTGCGCCCCCTCGGGGACGCACTGTGTGCTTCGCATCATGCGTTATTGTCCGGGAATATCTGCGAAGATCCCCGAAACCGGGGGCGCTTCATCCCGATCGTCAGCGTGATCAGCCCTGAGCGACCTTGGCCACTTCGGCTGCAAAATCTTCCTGCTTTTTCTCGATACCCTCGCCGACCTCGAGCCGCACAAAGCCTGTGATCGCGGTGCCTGCCTCCCTTGCGGCGGCCTCGACAGTCAGATCGGGGTTCATCACGAAGGCTTGGCCAAGCAGGGTCGATTCGGCCATGAATTTCTTCATCCGGCCCTCGATCATCTTCTCGATCACCGCCTCGGGCTTGCCCGATTCGCGGGCGATGTCGATCTGCACCTGGCGCTCCTTCTCGACCAGCGCCGGATCGAGAGCAGCTTCGTCGAGGGCGGCAGGGTTCGAGGCGGCGATATGCATGGCGATCTGACGGGCAAAGCCCTCATCGCCGTCAAAGGCCACCAGAACGCCGATCTTGCCCATGCCGTCAGCCGCGGCATTGTGTACATAGGACACGACGCCCCTGCCCTCGACCCGCGCCATGCGGCGCAAGGCCATGTTCTCGCCGATCTTGGCGATCTTGTCGGTGATCAGCTCCGCCACCGGCTTGCCGCCGGCCTCGGCCGCCGTGAGCGCCTCGAGATCGCTCACGCCGATTGCGGCCTTGGCCACATCGGCCACCATTGTCTGAAATTCGACGTTCTTGGCGACGAAATCGGTCTCGGAATTGATCTCGACCACCACGCCCACGCCGCCTTCGACGCGCACCGCGACAAGGCCCTCGGCGGCGGTCCGGCCTGATTTCTTGGCGGCCTTGGCCAAGCCCTTGGTGCGCAGCCAGTCCACGGCCGCCTCCATGTCGCCGCCCGTTTCGGTCAGCGCCTTTTTCGCGTCCATCATGCCTGCGCCCGTGTTCTCGCGCAGTTCCTTTACCATTGCAGCAGTGATCGCCATGCGGGATCTCCTCAAAGTCTAGCGGATCTCAGGGAGGGCGATAGCCCCGCCCCCGTGACGGTTTCGTGACGGATCAGCCCTGGGCTGGCTCGGTGATCTCGGCGAGCACCTCCTCGACCGGGGTTTCCTCGAGCGCGCCCAGATCGACACCGGCGGCGCCGAGCTGCGCGGACATGCCGTCGAGTGCGGCCCGGCTCGCCAGATCGCAATAGAGCGCGATGGCGCGCACCGCGTCATCGTTTCCGGGGATAATGTAATCCACTCCTTCGGGCGCGCAGTTGGTATCGACCACGGCCACGACCGGAATGCCGAGCTTGTTGGCCTCGGAGATGGCAAGTGCCTCTTTCTTGACGTCGATCACGAACAGCAGGTCAGGAACACCGCCCATGTCGCGGATACCGCCCAGGCTGGCCTGAAGCTTGGCCTGATCGCGCTCCATCCCGAGACGCTCTTTCTTGGTGAGGCCCTCGGCACCGCTCTCGAGCGCCTCGTCGATCTCGCGCAGGCGCTGGATGGATTTCGAGACGGTCTGCCAGTTGGTGAGCGTGCCGCCCAGCCAGCGGTGGTTCATGTAGTATTGCGCGCATTTCTCGGCCGCCTCGGCAATCGGCTGCGCTGCCTGCCGCTTGGTGCCGACGAACAGCACCCGCCCGCCCTTGGCGATGGTCTCGCGGATGACGTTGAGCGCCGCGTCGAGCATCGGAACGGTCTGCGTCAGGTCGATGATGTGGATGCCGTTGCGCGCGCCGTAGATGAATTCGCCCATGCGGGGATTCCAGCGCTGCGTCTGGTGGCCGAAGTGAACGCCAGCTTCCAGCAGCTGACGCAGATTGAACTCGGGAAGAGCCATGGTCGTTTCCTTTTCCGGTTTGCGCCCTGGCACGGGATGAGAAGCGGTCGCTTCAACCGGTGGACAGTCGGGGATGTCTCCCCCGGCGGCCCGCCCATGCCTGCGGATTTGAAGTAGCGCGCGTATAGCGCCCCGCGCGGGCGGGCGCAAGCGATATGCGCGGGTTCGCGATTCGGTCATTGTGGCGCAGACATATCGTGCCTAGATAGCTGCGTGGCTGCGCGACGGATTTGAAATGAACACGCCTTTCGACGAGTTGACCCCAGAGCCGAAGAAGCCCCGGCGCCTGTCGGGACTGCGCGCCAGCTTCCTGACCGGTCTCGTGGTGATTGCACCCGTTGGCCTCACGCTCTGGCTGATCTGGACGGTGGCGGGCTGGGTGGACGGGATGGTTCTGCCGCTCATTCCCGCAGGCTATCAGCCTGAGCAGTATATCGGCATCAATCTGCGCGGCATCGGCGTCATCATCTTCCTGATCTTCACGATTGTGGTGGGCTGGATCGCCAAGGGGCTGATCGGGCGCTCGCTGATCGGCTTTGCCGAATCGCTGGTGAACCGGATGCCGGTGGTGCGATCGATCTATTCGGGGGCGAAACAGATCGCCGAGACGGTCTTTGCCCAGTCCGAGCGCAGCTTCGAGAAGGCGTGCCTGGTGCAATATCCGCGCAAGGATATCTGGGCCATCGGCTTCATCTCGACCGAGGCGCGCGGCGAGGTCAATCTCAAGCCGCAGACCGGCAGCGACCTGCTGAGCGTCTTCGTGCCGACCACGCCCAATCCAACCTCTGGCTTCCTGCTGTTCTTTCCCCGAGAGGACGTGATCGAACTCGAGATGTCGATCGAGGATGCCGCCAAGCTGGTGATCTCGGCCGGCCTCGTCTATCCGCCCGCCGACAAGCCCGCGAAAGGCCGCACAAGCCGCGGTGCCTGAAGGGCGGCTCGAAAAGTTGCTCTGAGCGTGCCGCTGGAGACGGCGCTATAGGCGAGCAATACGAGGCCAAGGTGACAAAATGCAAGAAAACACCGTAAAATCAGAGTTGTGCAGGTGTAGAGACTTGAACCCCCACGCCTTGCGGCGCCAGAACCTAAAGCATCCCACCCACAACCTGAATCGGGGGGATTCCCACGGGTATGATTTTGTGATGCAACCTGTTTGGCAGGGTGGATCATGTCAGCATCTTTGCCATTGGCGCTTCGAGCGCGGTTTCAGCGATACATTGAGGAAGGGTTAAGCGGTCGCGCGGCGGCATTGCGCTTGAAGCTCTCGCCAGCCACAGGAGCGCGATGGGCGCTTGCGATCCGGCGGACAGGCCGGGCGGAGGCTGCTCCGCAGGGTCGGCCGAAAGGCAAGGGCAAGCTGGACCCGCATCGGCCCTTCTTTGCCGAAATCATCGCGCATGATGGTGACATCACGATGCCAGAGTTGAGTGCAGCCCTGTTTGACGCAACGCGCGTTCGGGCGCACCCCAACGCCATCGGCAAGTTCCTTCGCAAGTTGGGCTACACGTATAAAAAGTCTCTGGTTGCCACCGAACGCCGCCGTGCCAAGGTAAAGCGACAGCGCGAAGACTGATTCAAGCACCGCGTTCCAGCCGTCTCAAAGCATCCGGAACGCTTTGTCTTTATTGATGAAACATCCGTGAAGACGAACCTGACGCGGCAGCGGGGATGGGCCCCTTGCGGGCACCGCCTGATCATGGACGCCCCCTTCGGCTCATGGGGCACCCGGACATTCATCGCCGGACTGAGCGCCGATGCGATGATCGCCCCCTGGGTGATCAAAGGCGCCATGGATGGCGCGGCCTTCGCCGCTTACGTCGAAAAGGCGCTGGTGCCGGAACCCTCACCCGGAACCGTGGTCATTCCGGACAATCTCGCCACGCACAGAACCGGCGACGCGGAGAAAGCAATACGCGCGGCAGGGTGCCGGTTCTTGTTCCGTTGTTCGGGGAAACCGCCCCACTGGGGCCTTTCCCGATCCCTCCAACCCCTACAGTCCCGATCTCAACCGGGGCTCCGCCCGTTCAGGGCTGAATTGATCCTCAGGGGGCTGTTGAAAAAGCCCCATACCTCTGATTCACTTTGCTTATCAGTTGTTGAGAGGTTGCTATGCTGGGGCGGAAGGAACGAGGTCAGTTGGAACTTTTCATCACCGGGTCGTTGCGGGATCTG
>Ga0209024_1000304_pt1 | contig 94975 bp, 85 predicted proteins | sample AutmiccommunBRH5_FD_187380 | JGI IMG/M metagenome (GOLD analysis project Ga0209024, IMG submission 187380) | Deep subsurface microbial communities from Mt. Terri, Switzerland - Autotrophic microbial communities BRH/5 (SPAdes) (version 2) | ecosystem: Environmental > Aquatic > Deep subsurface >...
GAGATCGCCGCACTGGGCTCGCGGATCGAGGCGATCGAACAGCGCAGCGAAGGCCAGGGCAATGCGGTGGCGCGCGAGATGCGCAGGCTCGGCGCCGAGCTGGAGGAACTGCGTTCGCGCCCGGCCGAGATCGAGGCCGCCGCTTCGGTGGCGACGTCGACAGCGCCGATCGAGCGCGCGGTCATGCGCCTCGCCGACCGGCTGCAGAGGGTCGAGGAGTTGACCCTGCCCGACGAGCGCGCCGGCCGCGGCCTGCTGGGGCGCCTGTTCCGCCGCTGATCCCCGGGCCGCGGTCCGCACGTTCCTTGGGCACTACGCGTGCGGTGGCCTTCCATCACATTCGCTACCGTCTTATATTGTCGGCGCTACCGAGCGCTGAGGAGACCGCGTGTCAAGGCAGGGAACGGCGTGGAGCGTCAAGGGCGTCGATCAGGCGACCCGGGACATCGCCCGACGTGCCTCGCAGGCCGCCGGGTTGACGATCGGCGAGTGGATCGATCAAGCGATCCGCGCCGACGCCGACACGCGTGCCGACGATGCTCCTGTACCGGCGGCGTCCGCGGGCGTTCCCGCCGCTGCCTCTGGCCGGGTGTCGCTGTCGACCGTCGACACGCTGGCCGCCCGGTTGGACCAGGCCGAAGCGCGCTTCGATGCGGCACTGCGGCCGATCGCGCACGCCCTGCATGGGGTCGCCGGCCGGCTTGTCGAGCTGGAGCAGCGAGCCGAGGTACGCCGCGCCGAGCGTGCGTCGCGCCGGCTGGCACGGCCGCCCGAGCCGCCCGCAGCCATCGCATCCGTCGCCGAGCCGTCCCGTCCTGCCATGGACCCGCCGGTCGCGGCGACATCCGCCGAAGCCGTTGCAGTCAAAGCGCCGATCCCGATCCCCGCGCCGCCGCCGGCCGCGCAGCACGAGGTGTTGGGGCGCGACGTGTCGGGGCGCGACGTGTCGGGGCGCGAGGCTCCGCCGGCGCCGGCCTGGACGCCACCGCAGCGGGCGGTGCCTCGGCCGGATACCGCCGCAGCCTTCGGCCTCGGTGACGACGACGATCACGAGCCGGAGGACGACGACGCGGCCTTCGAGGTCGGCGACGACGAGACCGCCGCCGACCTTCCCACCGAACTTGCCGACGATCGGTCGTTCGGGGACGGGTCGATCGAGAATGCGCCGTTCGACGGCGCTGCGGCAACCGAGCCGGATCTTGGCGTCCCCGAGCTCGACGATTCGGTGCCCGGGGCGGCGGCAATCGCGGAGGAGCCGCCTGCGGTCCGGCAGCGGCCGTTGCCCGACGCTCCGCCGGCCGATTGGGAGCCGGTGATCTGGATCCGCCGGGCCGAATTGACCCGTGCGGCCGAGGCGATGCGGGCCGAGCGGCTGGCCGCCGCGCCGATCCCGCCCGAATCGGTGTCGCCCGAGCCGGAAATGCCCGAGCCGGAAATGCCCGAGCCGGAGCCATTGGACGGCGCCGGGCTCGGGGAGCAGCCCGGCGTGGAGGCGACGGCGGACGCGTTGCGCTTCGACGCGCCGCCGGCGGAGCCGGTTGCTGAGCCGCCGCCGCCGATCCGCCCGGCGCAGCTGGATCCACCGACGGTCCGCCGGCCGGAGCCGGTGCCGCCCAGCGGCGACATGCAGCCGGTCGACCCGCTTGCCGGGTCGCTGCCGAACTGGCTGGTCCGCCCCCCCGAGCGGGACTCGCGGCCAGCGCCGGCTCCGGCCGCACTGCCGCCGGAACCTCCGGTGACGCCGGCCGATGCCGCGCGAATTGGATCGGTGGAGCCCGAGCCGGCCAGCGAACCCGGCCCCTCCGCCGGGCATCTGGAGATCCCGGAACCCGATGCCGGCAGGCTCGCGACCGTCGACGCCGGTTCCGTCGAGCTGGTGGCCGCCGGGAGTGCGGTGCCGGACCGCCCCGAGGCGGATCGCCCCGAGGCCGACCGCCCCGAGGCCGACCGGCCCGCCGGCCGCCGCCGACTGCCCTGGGCGGCGGCGGTCGGCTTTCTGCTTGTCGGCGGCGGCGCGGCGGCATGGTGGCTGGCTGACGGGGGTGGCGTACCGACGATCGCCACCATTCCGGACCGCCTGGCCGGCATCGCGCGCGACCTTGGCGCGGGTGCCGAGACGGCCTATCGCTCGGCCCGTGAAGGGGTCGAGAGGCTGGTGGCGTCGAGCGATCCGCAGCCGACGGCGGGACCAGGGGACGGCGTGGCGCCCGGGGACGGCGCGGCTGCCGAGCGCCAGGCTGCCGTCCGGCCGGATGTCGAGCCCCCGGCTGCCGGACCTCCCGTTGCCGGGCCGCCGGTTGCCGAGGCGCCGGTTGCCGGGGCGCCGGTTGCCGGGGCGCCGGCCGGGACCGGGCCACGGGCCGCCGTTCCGGTTACGGCCGGTCGCCCGGAGCCCGCGACGGCTCCACCGGTGCCGGCTCCACCGGTGCCGGGCCTGCCCGGCGCCAATCCGGCGGCCCCGACAACCTCGACCCCGGCGATTCCCGCGCCGATCCCGCCCACCCCCTCGCCGCCGACCGTGGCCGAGGCGACGCCGGCTGCGCAGCGACCGCAGCCGCGGCAGACGTCGGCGCCGGAAGCCCCATCTCCGACGGTCCCCTCGCCGGTCGTCCCATCTCCGGCCGTCCCGTCGCGAGTGGCCTCGGCCCCGGGCGCGGTGACGACGGTCGAGCCACCCGTCGCACCGCCGTCGGTGCCGTCGCCCGGTGCCGTGCCGCCGGTGGTGCCGGCGGACGCGCCGCCGCCACGCTTGGTCGACCCGCGGACGCCGGCACGTCCGCCGGTGCCACCGCCGGCCGCCCCGGGTCGCTCCTTTGCGGAATTGGTGACACCGCCGGCGCCGCCGCCGGCGCCGCGGATCTCCGGCCGCCCGACGCAGACCGGAACCGCGATCGACGCCGCCGACCCGTCATCGGAAGGCCGGCAGACGGCGGCCCTCGCACCCGGCACCGAGCCGACCACCGCCGATCTGCTGACGGAGGCGCGGGCCGGCGATCCACGGGCGCAATACGCTCTGGCGACGCGGCTCGCCGCGACGCAGCCACCGGACTACGGGCAGGCGGCCAACTGGTTCCGCGAGGCCGCCATCCAAGGCGTGCCGAACGCCCAGTACAATCTGGGGGTGCTCTACGAGCGGGGCCTCGGGGTGCCGCAGGACGACACGAGGGCGTTGCTCTGGTACCACAGCGCGGCCGAGCAGGATCACCCGCTGGCGCAGTTCAACCTCGGGGTGATGTATTCGGCCGGCCGCGGCATTCCGCTGTCCTACGCCGAGGCGGCGCGCTGGTTCGCCCGCGCCGCCAACCGTGGCGTCCCGGCGGCGGTCTTCAATCTGGCGATCCTGACCGAGGGCGGGCTCGGGGTGCAGCGCGACGCGGCGGGGGCCGAGCGGCTGCTGCGCCGCGCCGCTGAACTCGGGCATCCGGCGGCCCGCGACCGGCTGGCTGCCGGCGGTGCCGGGACCGGCGGCGTGCCGCTCGCCGAAACCGCCAATGTCGCCGAGGGCGGGGCGGCCATGGAGGACGTCCTGGCGATCCAGCGCGGATTGGCGCGCCTGGAGCTCTACGATGGTCCGGTCGACGGCATCGCCGGTCCGAAGACCCGCGAGGCGATCGTGCGCTACCAGAGCCGCGAGGGACTTCCGGTCACCGGTCTGCCATCCACCAGCCTGCGCAAGCGCCTCGGCGAGCCGCCGCCGGCCGGCTAGAATCCCTAAGCGACGCAGGTCGCCATGCGGCCGGCGCGCAGGACGGTCGCGCGCACCCACCAAGCGGCGCGGTCGGCGGCAAGCGCGGCGGCCGCCTCGGCGACGTCGCTTTCGCGCTCGAACAGGCCGAACACCGCGGATCCGCTGCCCGACATCCGGGCCAGCCGGCAGCGCGGCTGGCGTTGCACCGCCTGCAGGGCTTCGGCGACCGCGGGTTCCAGCGCACAGGCGGCGGCTTCGAGGTCGTTGCGCAGCTCCGCAAGGGCGCCCAGCGGGTCGCGGGCCAACCGCGCCACCGCCGCCGCCGGGATTGCGGCACCGAAGCCGCCGGCGCGCGCGCGGAACACCGCCGGCGTCGAGAGCGGCCGGCCCGGCCAGACGAGCAGGGCCGGCAAGTCATGGGCGAGCACGAGCGGTTCAAGCACTTCGCCAACGCCGCGCGCGCGCCAGGGTCGCGGTTCCAGGCACATCGGCAGATCGGCGCCGAGCGCGACCGGCCGGAGCGGGCGGTCGTTCGGCCGGCCGAACAGGGCAGCCACGGCGCGGATCACCGCGGCGGCATCGCTGGAGCCGCCTCCGAGGCCGGCACCGGCCGGAAGACGCTTGCGCAGTGTTATCTCGACGCCGGGCAGCGGGCCCGTGTCACGGGCCAGCGCCGCCAGGGCGCGCCAGGCGAGGTTGTCGATCCCATCCGGCACTACCAGGGCATCCCGGTCCTCCACTACCGGCATTTTCCCGCAGATAACCTGAAGATTCGTGGCGTCGTTCCGGCGCGACACCACCACCTCGTCCCCGAGGTCCGCGAACGCCACCAGGCTGTCCAGCACATGGTAACCGTCGGCCCGTCGGCCGGTCACGTGCAGGCAGAGGTTGACCTTGGCGGGCGCCCGCTCCAGCAGCACGCTGCCGCCGCGGTCAGCCGGGGCGGTGGGCGCCGCCATCGGCGGTGCCGGGGCTCCCCGGCGACGCGCGTCCGGCGCGGTCGTTGCCGCCCGGCAGGCCGTCGCGCAGCTTGCGCTCGATGTCGGCGACGAGTTCGGAGCTCGGATCGAAGGTCAGGGCGCGCCGCCACTGGAACTGCGCCTCGGCACGCCGCCCGACCCGCCAGTATGCGTCGCCGAGATGGTCGTTGATGGTCGGGTCGGTCGGCCGCAGCTCCACCGCGCGCTCGAGATGGGTCACCGCGCCGGCATGGTCGCCGAGGCGGTACAGCGCCCAGCCGAGGCTGTCGACGATGTAGCCGTCCTTCGGCCGGAGCTCGACCGCCTTCTCGATCATCGCCTTGGCGCGGTCGAGGTTCTCGCCGCGGTCGACCCAGGAGTAGCCGAGATAGTTCAGCACGTAGGGCTGGTCGGGGCGAAGCTCCAGCGCCCGCAGGAAGTCGGGCTCGGCCTCGCTCCAGCGCTTGGCGCGCTCCAGCGCGATCCCGCGGGTGTACAGCAGCGACCAGTGCCGCGACTCCAGCGGACCCATGCGGCCGAGGGCGGCATCGTAGGCGGCGATGGCGGCATCCCAGTTCTCCCGGCTGCGCTCCAGGTCACCCAGCCGGATCAGCGGATCCGGCAGCCCCGGCTTGGCGGCGGCGAGGTTCTTCAGTCGCGTCGACGCCTCGTCCTCGCGCCGCAGGCTCTGCAGGCTGCTGGCGGCGCGCAGCTGCGACAGCAGCCAGTACGGCGAGCTCGCCGGGATCGAATCGTACACCGCCAGGGCCTCTTCGTGACGCTTGCGGTCGTCGAGGATCTCCGCGATCAGCAGCGCCGCGAGATCGAATCCGGGCTCCAGGCGAAGCGCCAGCCGGGCGAATACCATGGCGGAGTCGGAGCCACGATCGCGCTGCAGGGCACTGGCGAGGTCGAACAGCGCCTCGGACATGCCGCGCGCCGCCGTCGGGGCGCGAGGCTCGCCGCCGGCCGCGATTCGGCGGAGGGTGGCCTTGAGGGCGACCGGGTCACCGAACTCGCCGTCGGAATCCTGCACCCGGCCGAGCGCCTGCTCGAGCCGGCCGTTGCGGGCCTCGAAGCGTGCCGCCGCGAGGCGCAACCGCAGGGGCGGTGCTTCGGTGCGGGCGAGCGCGGTCTCGTAGCGCTGAGCCGCCTCCTCGATCCGCCCGCTGGCCTCGGCCAGCATTGCGGCGTGCAGCATGTAGAGGGTGGCGAAGCCGGCGTCGGCGGCCAGGGCGCCGAGGCGTTTCTCGGCGGCTTCGACATTGCCTCGGCCGAATTCCGCCCAGCCGGCCAGGATCGGTCGCAGGACCTGGTTCAGGCGGTTGTCGTCGAGCGCGTCGATCTGGGCGACGGTGGCGGCGAAGTCGCCGCGCCGCGCGGTCTCGACCGCCAGGTAGAGCCGGGCGACCGCCGAGCCCTCGCCCGGCACCGTCGCCAGCTCCTGGGCCAGCGGCGAGGCGGCGTCCAGGCGTCCGGCCTCGAGCCGCAGCAGGAACGAGCGCCGACGCAGCCCGGGATTGCCGGGATCGCTTTCCAGGACACGGTCGAAGTAGCGGCTGGCGGCCCGGATGTCGTCGGCGCGGATCGCATGCTGGCCGGCGAGATAGGCGCCGGCAGTCGACGACAGCTCGGGCGGCGGCGCCGCGTCGGCCCCCGGCATTTCGGCCGCGGGGCCGGCGGCACAGGCGCCCAGCGTGGCGGTCAGGAGGATCGCCAGCCCACGAGGATCGAGCCGGCGGTTGCGCGGCCTGGTGTGATGCACTTGGACCTCACATGTTCGGGTAGACCGGACCACCCCCCCCTTCCGGGACCACCCAGTGGATATTCTGCGACGGATCCTTGATGTCGCAGGTCTTGCAGTGCACGCAGTTCTGCGCGTTGATCTGGAGCCGGGGACTGCTGCCGTCGTCGTTGCGCACGATCTCGTAAACCCCGGCGGGGCAATAACGCTGCTCCGGCGCATCATAGATACGCAGATTGTAGTCGATCGGGATCGATGCGTCCTTCAGCGTCAGATGCGCCGGCTGGTTTTCCTCGTGGTTGGTGTTCGACAGGAACACCGAGGACAGCCGGTCGAAGCTGACCACGCCGTCGGGCTTCGGGTAGTCGATCGCAAGCGACTGCGCCGCCGGGCGCAGGCTCTCGTTGTCGCGATGATGGTGCAGGGTCCAAGGGGCCTTGCCGCGCAGCAGGAAGGTGTCGAGCGCCGAGTAGGCGATGCCGGCGAACAGCCCGAGGTGGAAGGCCGGCCTGATGTTGCGTGCCCGGTACAGCTCGTCCCACACCCACGATGCCTTCAGCCGCGCCGGATAGTCGCTCAGCACCGTGCCCTCGCCGCCGCCGGCCTTCAGCGCGTCGAAGGCGGCCTCGGCCGCCAGCATGCCGGACTTCATGGCGGTGTGGCTGCCCTTGATCTTCGGCACGTTCAGGAAGCCGGCCGAGCAGCCGATGATGGCGCCGCCGGGAAACACCAGTTCGGGGATTGCCTGGAAGCCGCCCTCGTTGAGGGCGCGCGCGCCATAGGAGATCCGCCGCCCGCCTTCCAGCAGCGGCCGCACCGAGGGGTGCTGCTTGAAGCGCTGGAACTCCTCGAACGGCGACAGGAACGGATTCTTGTAGTCGAGGCCGACGACGAAGCCGATCGCGACCTGATTGTTCTCGAGGTGGTACAGGAAGGAGCCGCCGTAGGTCTCGCCGTCGAGCGGCCAGCCGACGGTGTGCACGATGGTCCCGGGACTGTGCTTGGCTGGCTCGACCTCCCACAGCTCCTTCAGGCCGATGCCGAAGGTCTGCGGGTCGCAGTTCTCGCGCAGGCCGAAGCGCTCGAACAGGCCCTTGGTGAGCGAACCGCGACAGCCCTCGGCGAACAGCGTGACCTTGGCGTGCAGTTCCATGCCCGGCTGGTAGGCAGCGGTTCTCTGGCCGTCCTTGCCGACGCCCATGTCGCCGGTGGCGACACCCTTGACGCTGCCGTCCTCGCGATACAGCACCTCGGCGGCGGCGAAGCCCGGGTAGATCTCGACCCCGAGCCCGGTCGCCTGCTCGCCCAGCCAGCGGCAGACGTTGCCCAGACTGACGATGTAGTTGCCGTGGTTGTTCATCTGCGGTGGCGTCGGCAGCCGCCAGGCGCCCGACTTCGTCAGATACAGGAACCGGTCCTCGGCCGCGGGGGTGTGCAGCGGCGCGCCGCGCTCCTTCCAGTCCGGGAACAGTTCGTCCAGGGCGCGCGGCTCGATGACCGCCCCCGACAGGATGTGCGCACCGACTTCCGCGCCCTTCTCCAGCACCACCACCGAGAGGTCGGTGCCGGCTTCGGCACAGAGCTGCTTGAGCCGGATCGCCGCGGCCAGACCCGAGGGCCCGGCTCCGACGATCACGACGTCGCATTCCATGAATTCGCGCTCCATCCGCCTCGGTCCTCCGATTTCCGTTCTTCCGTGCCGCGATCTTCCGGGGGACGCCGGCATGGCCCGACGCGCCTTGACCTGTCATATATTACGCATGTGCCATGATCCAGGGGTAGCACCCGGCGGGGCCGCCGGAATCCGTGCCGCCGAGCCAGTCTCGGGGGGCCGGTAGCGCATGCGAAGGCCGTCCCCGCGACGCTCGCCGGGAGGCCGGCGATGACCAACCCGCGCGCCGCCGCTCGCGCGCTGCTCGCCTGGTATCTCGAAGCCGGTGTCGACGAGCCGATCGGCCGCGAGCCGGTCGACCGCTTCGCCAGCGTCCGGCCGGCGGTGCCGGCTCCTGCGGTCGTTCCGGCGAATGCGGGGGCCGCCCCGGCAGGCGGCCGCGGCGCTCCCGCGCGATCCTTGGCGCCGCCGCCGCTCCGCCCGGCGGTTGCCGGCGGCGGCAGTCCGGTCGCTGCGGCCCGCGCGGCCGCCCTCGCCGCCGGCAGCCTGGAGGAGCTCCAGCGGGCGCTCGCGGCCTTCGAGGGCTGCGCGCTCAAGGTCACCGCGACCAGCACGGTGTTCTGCGACGGCGTGGCCGGCGCGCCGGTGATGATCGTCGGAGAGGCGCCGGGGGCCGACGAGGATCGCGCCGGCCGGCCATTCGTCGGCGTCAGCGGTCAACTGCTCGACCGCATGCTCGCCAGCATCGGCCTGGATCGCCGGCGCAACGTCTACATCAGCAACGTCCTGCCCTGGCGCCCGCCGGGCAACCGCAGCCCGTCGGAGGGCGAGATCGCGGTGTGCCTGCCTTTCATACAGCGGCATATCGAACTGGCGGCGCCGCGGGTGCTGGTGCTGGCCGGCGGCATCGCCGCCAAGTCGCTGCTGGATCGCGGCGAGGGCATCACCCGGCTGCGCGGCCGCTGGTTCGACTGGCATGGCCCGTCGGGCGGTGCGGCATTGCCGGCCCTGGCGACCTACCACCCCGCCTACCTGCTGCGCTCTCCGGGCCAGAAGGCCAGTGCCTGGAAGGACTTGCTCGACCTCAAGCAGCGCCTGGACAAGACCGGAGTCGAGCTTGCCGCGGCGCCTCAGTGATCGATCGCGGCGAAGCAGAATTCCCGGCCGAATCGATCGTTTGGTGACCGTCAGACGTTCAATTCGGTCATTTCGGCTGCTCCGCACGCAACGCGCAGCACTTATCCACATCTTTGGACGTTTCGTGCCGTCTGGATGGCTTGTCCGGAGCGAGGATTTATCCTAGTTGTTGATGCATGCTCCCGCCACATTTTAGACATATTTGGCGAATGCCCGGCAGAGACCTGCGGGGAGCTATCCTCGGGTCCCTGGCTCTCGTCGCGGTGGCGGTCTGCGCGCCCGCGTCGATCCGGGCCCAGGATGTCGGCGAGGTCTTCCAGGCCGCCGCGCCGCCGCCCGGCGTCGGCAACCTTGAAACCGCCTTCCTGTCTCCGGAGCGGTTGCCATCCGACGACCGGCGCGGCGTGTCCGCGCAGATGCCGCGTCTGCTCTCCCGCGGTGACGTCCGTCGCTACCAGGAGATTTTCCGGCTCCAGGACGAGGGCAAGCTTCGGGCTGCCGACCGGGTGATCCGCACCCTCGAGGACCGGATGCTCATGGGCCACGTGCTCGCCCAGCGCTTCCTGCACCCGACGGCCTACCGAGCCACCTGGCGCGACCTGCGCGGCTGGCTGGCCCTGTATGCCGATCATCCCGATGCCGACCGGATCCATCGCCTGGCCCTCAAGCGCAAGCCGGCCGGCACGCAGGATCCGGACGCGCCGACGCCGGGCTATCTCGGCGGCAGCGGCGCCGACGCGGTGATCGACGTGACGCTCTACGTGTCGCCCCGGTCGCGCAGCGCCGCCGAGCGCGAGGCGGTCCTCGGCCTCAAGCGCGAGCTGCGCCGGCTGGTGCAGGCCGGGCGGACCGGCGCCGCGCTCGACCGTCTCTCCCGCCGGGACGCCCGCGACCTGCTCGACCCGGTGGAGTTCGCCGACCAGCGCGGCAAGATCGCGCTCGCGTATTTCGTCCAGGGCGAGGACGAGGAAGCCCTGCGGCTCGCTGCCGCCAGCGCCCGCGAGGCCGGCGATGTCGTGCCCCAGGTGCGCTGGACCGCCGGCCTTGCCGCCTGGCGGCTCGGGCGCACAGCCGAATCGGTGGAGCAGTTCCAGTCGGTGGCGATGTCGGACCGCGCCTCGCGGACCCTGCGCTCGGCCGGAGCCTACTGGGCGTCGCGCGGGCATATCCAGCTCGGGCAACCAGGCGAGGCGACCCGCTGGCTGGCGCGGGCGGCGCAGTTCCCGCTGACCTTCTACGGGCTGCTGGGACGCCAGGCGCTGGGGGTCGAGGTGCCGTTCGACTGGGCTCTGCCGCGACTGACCGTCGCACGGCTGACGGCGCTGGCGGCGCATGACGGCGGCCGCCGGGCCTTTGCGTTGCTGCAGGCCGGGCAGTCGGAGCGGGCCGAGAAGGAATGGCGCAAGCTGTTTCCGCGGCTGGATGAATCGCTGCGCGAGCCGCTGATGACGATCGCCGCGCAGAACGACATGCCGGGGCTGGCGATCCGGCTTGCCGGCATTGTCCGGGTGTCGACCGGCCGGACCTACCACGCCGCCCTGTTCCCGCTGCCGAGCTGGATGCCGCAATCCGGCTTCGCCATCGACCGGGCGCTGATCTACGGGATCATCCGCCAGGAGTCGGGCTTCGACCGCCGCGCCCGCTCGCCGCGCGGCGCTCGCGGCCTGATGCAGCTGATGCCGCGCACCGCCAGCTTCGTCGACGAGGACGACGAACTCGACCACCGGCACGAACTCTACGTGCCGGAGCTGAACATCGCGCTCGGACAGCGTTACATCGCCCACCTGCTCGACCTCGACCGCGTCGAGGGCGACATGTTCCGCCTGCTGGCCGCCTACAACGCCGGCCCGGGCAATCTCGGCAAATGGACCCGGCGGGTCGACTTCCGCGACGATCCGCTGCTGTTCATCGAATCGATTCCCTCGCCGGAGACCCGGGAGTACATCGAGAAGGTGCTGGCGAACGTCTGGGTGTACCGCTTTCGCCTCGGCCAGCGGGTGCCCTCGCTCGAGCGGGTGGCGGCGGGCGACTGGCCGCGCTACGAATCGGCCAATCCCGCTTCCAGCCCGGTGGTCAAAGATGCCCGGTATTGACGACTCCCGTCCCTTCGTTCCCGTCAACATCGCCGTCCTCACGATCTCCGATACCCGTGACCTCGGCTCCGACCGCTCGGGCGACACGCTGGTGCAGCGCCTGACCGGCGCCGGCCACCTGCTCGCCGCCCGCGCCATCGTCAAGGACGAGGTGCCGGCGATCGTGGAGCGGCTGCGCGCCTGGATCGCCGACGACGGCATCGAGGTGGTGATCGCCACCGGCGGCACCGGCGTCACCGGCCGGGACGTCACGCCCGAGGCTTTCGAGCAGGTCTACGAGAAGCGCATCGAGGGCTTCGGCGAACTGTTCCGCTGGCTCAGCTTCCAGAAGATCGGCACGTCCACCATCCAGTCGCGGGCGACCGCCGGCGTGGCCCGCGGCACCTACCTGTTCGCGCTGCCGGGCTCGACCGGTGCCTGCAAGGACGCCTGGGACGACATCCTGGTGCACCAGCTCGATTTCCGCTACCGGCCCTGCAACTTCGTCGAGATCCTGCCGCGCCTGCGCGAGCACGAGGGTTCGCGCGGCAAGGTGTGAGGGGCCGCCGCCCGTAGAGGTGATCTCAGATGGCGAGGAAACCCGTGGACCGCGTGGATCGGTATGCCCGGCTTCTGATGGAAGCCACGGAAGGCGCCGCGGTGTCGCCGAGGCTGGGGCGTATGCAGCAGGACATCGCACGTCATCCCGGCGACTGTCGCAGTGCGCTCGCCAGGCTGGCAGGGCTGGACGGCGGCCTGGAGGACGCGCTTGTCGTCGGCTATCTCATGTTCATTGAGGTATCGCTGCTCGAGCTGCGCCTGTCGGCGGACCATGGCGGGGCCGCGGCCGCCGCCTCGCTGACGGGTTTCCAGGCCGACCTCGCGGACTTGGCCGAGCGTTCCGGGATCTCCGGCGACCTGTTCCACGCCGTCACCATGGTGCTCGGCCGCGCGGGCGTCGATGCGACGCCGGAGGTCGCGGCGGCGATGGGGCGGTTCGCGGCGGAGTTCGCCGACGCCGATGATGATGCCGGTGTCCCGCCGACGATCGCGGCCGCCCTCGACGACGTCGCGGCACTGGCCGCGCAGGATCCGTTCACGGTCGTCGACATGCTGTTCGAGACCGGCCACGCCATGCCCCTCGAAGCCAAGGTGGCGATGGCCGAGACGCTCGCCGGACGATCGGACTCCGCCGGCGCCGGGCTGCTCCTGCTGCTCAACCCGCTACCCGAGGTGCGGCGCGCCGCTGCCCGCGCGTTGTCAGCCGTTGCGGCCCGGCTCGACGGCATCGCGTTGCGCAGAATGATCACAATCCGCAATTGGCTGCCGGGGAAGGAGCGTGGTGCCCTCGACGGGGTGATCCGAGCGGCGCGCGCCGCCGGTGTCGATTGCGCCGGCTGGCCGAAGGGTCATCTCGAGGCGATCCACGGCTCGTCGCTCGACGGGACGGGCGCGCAGAGCTTCATGCTGGTCGCCCGCGCGGGCCGCGAGCGCTTTCTGGGGGCGATCATGACCCAGGCCGGCATAAGCGATGCACATCTGGCGCCGCGTACCAAGTTCGAGCTCGACACCGATTTGGCTTTTGCCCAGGAGGAGGCGGGGATCGCCGTGCTGTCACGGCAATTCTTCGACCTCGCGGTTCGCCATCACCTGCATGCCGGCCTTGCCGCGGGCTGTCCGCCCCCGGCCGGGCTGCTCGAGGTCGCCGAGGCGATCGGCGCATCCGGCTGGACGCCGCAGGCGGTCGACTGGCGGGCGCAGCTCGAAGGGATGCGCCGGGCGGTGCCCAGAGACGCGGTCGCAGGCGACGGGCTCGCCCGTATCCTGGCGCAGAGCGAGCTGTGGGCCGCCGACGACCCGCTGGAGCAGTCCTGGTTCGAGGAGGGTCCGCATGTCGAGCGGGCGCTGGCCGGCCGAGGGCGCCGGGTTCGCGCCGCCGATCATGTCCTCGCGACCGTCGTCGAGGCGGCCCGCGACAAATGGGCCGAGCACTTCACCTGGGTGGCCATGACCCACCGGTCGAACGCGGCCGCGCCGGTGCGCTGGCAGAATTTTGCGGTGCTGGCAGGAGCGCTGGTGGACGGCCTTCCGCTCGCCGAGATCGGGTTGATGCGTGCCATCGCCGACCGGACCGCCGACGCATAGCCGCCCCACCGGATCGGTCGACCTCGCCCTCAATCCCCCAGCCGCTGCAGCCAGCGCGGCGGCACCCGCATGACGAACAGCAGCAGCCGGAGTGCGCCGCCCAGCCGGGCCGCCGCGCCCTGCGCCGGATGCACCCGCGCTCCGACATCGAACAGGGTGAGCCGGCCGGAGCCGAGCCGGCGGGCCAGCACAAGGTCCTCGCCGCGCTCCAGGTCGGGCACGCCGCCCAGATGCACCAGGAAGCGCCGGCGGATCGCCAGCCCCTGGGCGCCGGACGGCAGCCCGAGCCAGCGGTTGCGAAACCGCACGGCCCGCTCGGCCCGGCGGGCCGCGCCGGCTTCGCCTTCGGCCCGGTAGCCGTAGACGGCACCGCGGTCGCGATTGCGCTCGTCGTGCGCGAACACCATCAGGGTGGCGTCCCAGCCCGGCTCCAGCACCGTGTCCGGTCGCAACAGCAGCAGCCATTCGCCGGTCGCCGCCCTGACGCCGGCCGCCAGCCGGGCGCCGCGCGAGCCGGTGGCCTCCAGCAGCCGGGCGCCGCCGGCCGCCGCCACCGCGCCGCACCCCGGGTCCGCGTCGCCGACCACCAGGATTTCCAGCTCGATGCCACGGGCGGGCGCACTCGCCAGCGCCGCCAGGCAGGCGGCCAGGCGGCCGTCCTCGGCGCCGGCGGCGATCACCACGCTCAGCGACAGCCGCCGTGATCCCGGCGGGCCGACCTCGGCGGCGGCGTCGCGGCGCATCGCACGCGGCCGCGGCAGGGCTCTGGAGCGGGGCTCGGAGGTCTCGGGCATGCGTCCGGCGTGGCGCTGTGCTAGGGGACGGTCATGCTAGACCATCCCCCGGCATCCTGCCTCTCCCGGTTCCGCTCCACCCTCGCCGCGATCCTCGGCGTTCCGGTCGAGCATTTGGCGACGGCGCCGATTCCCGGCCGCGTGCACGACCATTGGCGGCTCGAAGGCGGCGGCCGGGCGGCAATGGTGCGGATTCCGAAGCTCAGCCACCTTGCCCTGACGCCGCGGGCGGCGCTGCGCTACGAGGCCGAGGCGTTCCGGCGCGCCGCACCCGGTGGCACCACGCCGCGGCTGCACGCCATCCTGCGGGTGCGTCCGGCACTGCCCTGGGGTGGATTGGTGGTGGACGCGGTCGACGGACGGCCGCCGCACCTGCCCGACGACCTGGCGGCGATCGGCGAGGCTCTGGCCGGGGTGCACGCGCTGCCGGCGCCGCCGCCGGCGCTGCGGCGGCCGCTGCTCGACCCGCAGGATCCTTACGGCTACCTGCTTTCGGTGGTGGCGGCACAGCTCGACCCGGTCCGCGACCGCCTGCCGCCGCCGGCCCGCCAGATGCTTGCCGATGAGATCGCCGCGGTGTCGCGGGCGGCGTCGGCCGGCCGCGCGCCGCCGCGGCTGGCGCTGTCCGACACCCATCCGGGCAACTTCCGGATCCGCGACGACGGCACCGCGGTGATGCTCGACGTCGAGCGCCCGGTCTATGACAGCCCGGCGCTCGACCTCGCGCATGCCAGCCTGCCGACCTCGCTGATCTGGGACGCCGCGATCGGCGGCGAGGCCGGCCGTGCCGACATCGTGGGCTTCCACAGGGCCTGGGCGGCGGCGGTGCCGCCAGCGCTCGCCGACGCCGTGCGCCCACAGCTTCTGGCCTACCGTCGGCTGGTCTGGCTTCGCACCACCAGCTGGGCCTGCGCCTGGGCGGCACGCAACGACCTGGCGGCGGCGCTGGCCTCGACGGAGCCGGCGACCGCCGCTCCGGCGCGCCGGCTTGCACGCTTCGTCGATCCGGCGATGATGGAGGCGGCCCGTGCCCAGTGGACGGGGCCGGGGGCGTTCACCGCGGAGGAGCTGGTCCCGTGAGCGGCGATGTCGTCAACCTGCGGATGGCGCGCAAGCGCAAGCAGCGCGCGGAGCGCGAGACCGAGGCGGCGGAGAACCGCGCCAAGCACGGCCGCACCAAGATCGAGCGACGGTTCGAGGACGCGCGGCGCGATGCCGCCGACCGGGGGCACCACGGCCGTCGCATCGGCGACGACGAGCCGGCGCCGACCTGAGCGGTGGCGCCGGCCCGTCTCCGGCCGCTCAGGCGAGCGTCAGGCGAACGTCGATGTTGCCGCGCGTGGCATGTGAGTACGGGCAGACCACATGCGCCTTGTCGACCAGCGACTTGGCGGTGGCGGCATCGACCCCGGGAATGCTGACCGCCAGGTCGACGTCGATGCTGAAGCCGGTCCCGTCGTTGCGCGGGCCGATGCCGACGGTGGCGGTCACCGTGGTGTCCTCGGGAACCTTCACCTTCTCCTTGCCGGCAACGAACTTCAGCGCCCCGAGGAAGCAGGCCGAATAGCCGGCGGCGAACAGCTGCTCTGGATTGGTGCCGACGGCACCGTCGCCGCCGAGTGCCTTCGGCGTGGTCAGGGTGACGTCGAGCACGCCGTCCGCTGAACGCGACTGGCCACTGCGGCCGCCGGTCGAGGTGGCGGCGGTGGTGTAGAGGATCTTCATGAAGGTCTCCCGGGTTGCGAGGGGATGGGGTGTCTCGGTGACGGTCGATTAATTGGACGCAATCGAATTGTGGGCAATGTACCGCATCGCATAGCTGCCATGCAATTCCATCGCGCGTAATCGAATTACATGCGATATCGGTCCGCGTCGCGATCGGCGCGGCGGATGGAGATCTCTCGTGACCGATCATGAAACCACCCCGCCGATCCTCGACGACCAGCTGTGCTTCGCGCTGTACTCGGCCGGCCTCGCCCTGACCAAGGCGTACCGACCGCTGCTCGAGGCGCTCGACCTCACCTATCCGCAGTATCTGGTGATGCTCTGCCTCTGGGAAACCGACGGTCTCGCCGTACGCGAGATCGGCGAGCGCCTGCACCTGGACTCCGGCACCCTGACGCCGCTGCTGAAGCGCCTGGAGAGTCGCGGCCTGCTGCGCCGCAGCCGCGACCCGGGCGACGAGCGCCGGGTTCTCGTGGCGCTCACCGATGCCGGCCGGGCCCTCGGCAGCCGCGCCGCCGCGATCCCGCCGAAGCTCCTGGAAGCCTCTGGGCTGACGGCGCAGGCGGCGCGCGAGGAGCGGGCCAGGCTGGCGGCCCTGCGCGACCGCCTGCAGGCCTGGCTGGGCGACGGCTGAGCTGCGGCCTGCGTTCCGGCGGACCGTGTCGCGTATACACGCGTTGCGGTCACAGGGAAGTCAGCATACAGCGTGCGGATAAACGACCAATGGCGCATCTGCTTCGTCTGGAGCGACGGTGGGGCCGACGCGGTCGAGATCGTCGACTATCATTGAGGTGAAGCCATGCCGAGCCGCGATCTTCCGCCAGTCCATCCCGGCGAGCAGTTGCGCGAGGAGTTCATGAAGCCGCTCGGCCTGTCCGCCTACCGACTCGCCAAGGACATTGATGTTCCGGTGAGCCGGGTCCAGGCGATCGCGGACGGGCGCCGGGGCATCTCCGGCGACACGGCGCTGCGCCTCGGGCGATATTTCGGGTCCACGCCGGAATTCTGGCTCAACATGCAGCGCGACTACGAGTTGGAGGCGGCACGGATCGAGGCCGGGGACGCTATCCTGGCAAAGGCGCGTCCGAGAGCCGCCTGACCGCGGTCGCCGGGACACGATGTTCTTGATTTGTTCGATCCGGGGCGCTAGCCTCGGGACATGTCCCGCGCCCGCTCCCGTTCCGTCGATCCGCTGGAAGTGTTCGCCGACGAGTTCGCGCAGGATATGCCGGCCGACGAGTTCGGCGATGCCGGCGCCGACGACCTGCCGGTCCGGGTGGAGGACATCCCCAGCGACGTGATCGCACCGGCCCCCCGCAAGGGCCGGGGTGCCGTCTCCAACCGCGTCGGGCGCTACGAGGCGCACGCTCGCGAGCGGGTCGACGACGGCTGGGCGCCGCCGCAGGGGGTGGTGCCCGCCGCCGAGGACCAGGAGCCGAAGTTGCGCACCACCGTGGCGATCGACGCCAGCCGCACGGTGATTGCGCGCAACCAGTCGCCCGACGTGCCCTTCGACCGCTCGATCAACCCTTATCGCGGCTGCGAGCATGGCTGCGTCTACTGCTTCGCCCGCCCGACCCACGCCTGGCTCGGAATGTCGCCGGGCCTCGACTTCGAGACCCGGCTGTTGGCCAAGCCCGACGCGCCGGCGCTGCTGCGCAAGGAACTCGCGCGCAAGGGCTACGAGTGCGACACCATCGCCATGGGGACCAACACCGACCCCTACCAGCCGGTCGAGCGCGAGATGCGGATCACCCGCGGCATCCTGGAGGTGCTGGCCGAGCACGACCACCCGGTGATGATCGTCACCAAGTCCGATCTGGTGATCCGCGACCTCGACATCCTCGGGCCGATGGCGGCCCGGGGCCTGGCCAAGGTCGGCCTGTCGGTCACCTCTCTCGACGGCGAACTCGCGCGCATCCTGGAGCCGCGGGCGCCGCGACCGGACAAGCGCCTGGCGGCGATCCGCGCCTGTGCCGATGCCGGCGTGCCGGCCAGCGTGCTGGTGGCGCCGGTGATCCCGGCGCTCAACGACCACGAGATCGAGCCGATCCTCGAGGCGGCGGTGGTGGCCGGCGCGGAATCGGCAACCTGGGTGCTGTTGCGCCTGCCGCTGGAGATCGCCGGCCTGATGGAGGAGTTCCTGCGGGCGCATTTTCCGGATCGCGCCGAGCGGGTGCTGTCCCTGGTCCGGCAGACCCGCGACGGCGAGTTGTACCGCTCGGAGTGGGGCACCCGGATGCGCGGCGAGGGGCCGTATGCGCAGATGATCGGCCAGCGCTTCCGCGCCGCCTGCCGCCGGCTCGGCCTCGCCCGCCGAACCGCCGGGCTGGACGTCAGCCGGTTCCGGGCGCCGGCGGCCCCCAAGGCGCAGCTGTCGCTGTTCGACTGAGGGCCCCGGTCATGCCCACGGGTAGCGTTCGGGCTGCCGCGAAGTCGGAAGAATCGGGCATATCTTGTTGATCCGGCGCGCATCGGCTGGTAGCACCGTGGGGTCCGCGAAAAAACTCCGATCGAAGTTGAGCGGGCGTACCCCGAGCCTGCGGAACCGCCATGCCACCTTCCTCGCCGCCGTCCGCGCCGATCCGGGCGACCAGCGCCCTCGAGGTCGCCGCAGGTGCGCTCGACGGCGCGCTGGTGATCGGCGTCGACGAGGTCGGCCGCGGGCCCTGGGCCGGACCGGTGGTCGCCGCGGCGGCGGTGCTCGACCTGTTCTCGCTGCCGGCCGAGGCGGCCGTCCTGATCGCCGACTCGAAGGCGCTGACCGGCACGCGCCGGGCGGCCGCGCAGGCGGCATTCGCGCCCTACGCCCGCGTGGCGCTCGGTCGCGCCGAGGTCGACGAGATCGACGCCGTCAACATTCTGCAGGCCTCGCTGCTGGCGATGCGGCGGGCGGTCGAGACGCTGCTCGCCGCCCTGCCGCGCGCGCCGGACATGATCCTGGTCGACGGCAACCGCCTCCCCGGTTGGCCCTATCCTGGCCGGGCGGTGGTCGGCGGTGACGCCGTCTGCCTGTCGATCGCCGCCGCGGCGATCGTCGCCAAGCAGGCCCGCGACGCCGAGATGGTGGCGCTCGCCCGCCGGCACGACGGTTATGGCTGGGCGACCAATGTCGGCTACGGAACGGCCGAGCACCAGGCCGGGCTTCGCCGCCTCGGCGTCACCGAACACCACCGCCGCAGCTTCGCGCCGATCCGCGAACTGCTCGGGCTGCACGCCGGATGAGGCGGTTGCAGTGGAGTCCTACCGCAATATCTTGGGTCATACCAACAAGCCATTGACTCTGCGAAAGGATTCGATCCACCGACATTGACCGATCCGGCGGGTCGTGCGATTCTGCGCTCCTTGGCTATGGCACGGGCGGGGGCAATGACGGACGGTGGACGCCTTCCGGTCGGGCGGATTCTGATCGGCGACTGCATCGAGGAGCTGCGCGGCCTGCCCGACCGCAGCGTCGACCTGGTGTTCGCGGACCCCCCCTACAACCTGCAGCTCGGCGGCGAGCTGCTGCGGCCGAACAACACCCGGGTCGACGGTGTCGACGACGCCTGGGACCGCTTCGGCGGCTTCGAGGCCTATGACAAGTTCTGCCGGGCCTGGCTGGCGGAGTGCCGGCGGGTGCTGAAGGACAGCGGCACCCTCTGGGTGATCGGCAGCTACCACAACATCTTCCGGGTCGGCGCCATCGTCCAGGACCTGGGGTTCTGGATCCTCAACGACGTGGTCTGGCGCAAGGCCAACCCGATGCCGAACTTCCGCGGCAAGCGCTTCACCAACGCCCACGAGACGCTGATCTGGGCGGCGCGCAGCGAGGACAGCCGGCGCTACACCTTCAACTACGACGCCATGAAGGCGCTGAACGACGACCAGCAGATGCGGTCGGACTGGTTCCTGCCGCTGTGCACCGGTGCGGAGCGGCTGAAGGCCGAGGACGGCGGCAAGGCGCATCCCACCCAGAAGCCGGAGAGCCTGCTGGCCCGGGTGCTGCTGGCGGCCAGCCGGCCGGGCGACGTGGTGCTCGACCCGTTCTTCGGCACCGGCACCACCGGGGCGGTCGCCAAGCGGCTGGGGCGGCGCTGGATCGGCATCGAGCGCGACCCGGGCTATGCCGCCATCGCCGCTGCCCGGATCGCCGCGGCCGAGGCGGTCGAGGATCCGCTGGCGCTGGCGCTGGCCAACCGCCGCGAGCAGCCGCGGGTGCCGTTCGGCCGGCTGATCGAGGAAGGCCTGATCCGGCCGGGCGAGGTGCTGTTCGACGCCCGCCGCCGCTGGTTCGCCAAGGTGCGCGCCGACGGCCACCTGCTCAGCGAGGCGCACAAGGGCTCGATCCACAGCGTCGGTGCCGCCGTCCAGGGTGCGCCCGCCTGCAACGGCTGGACATTCTGGCATGCCGAACGCAAGGGCATGCCGGTCGCCATCGACGTGTTCCGCCAGCAGCTGCGGGCCGCCGGCGAGGCGCCGGCCGCCCGCGTCGGGGTGGCGTAGCGGAGGCTCACTGCGGCCGGTGCGCCGGCTCCCTGACGGTCAGCAGCAGGGCGAAGCCGGCGATCAGGAACAGCAGGATGGTCGCCATGCCGGCGCGCTGGCTGTCGAAGACGAGCGTCGCCCAGCCGAGCGCCAGCGGCCCGGCGAAGTTGGTGGCCTTGCCGGACAGCGCGTACAGCCCGAACATCTCGGCGCGCTGTCCGGCGGGCGCCAGGCGGGCCATCAGGGTGCGGCTGGCCGCCTGCGCCGGGCCCATGAAGGTGCCGAGCGCAATGCCGGCCACCCAGAACCAGGTCCGGTCGGGCGCCACCAGGGCGAGTGTGCCGAACACCAGCAGCCCGACCAGCGCCGCCAGGATTGCCCGCTTCGGCCCGACCCGGTCGTCGACGAAGCCGAAGCCGATGGCGCCGGCCCCGGCGGTCAGGTTGAGGGCGATGCCGAACACGATGATCTCGGAGAAATCCATGCCGAAGGTGCCGGCGGCGTAGATGCCGCCGAAGGTGAACAGCGTGGTGAGGCCGTCGGCATACAGCATGTGGGCGAGCAGGAAGCGCGATACCGGGCTGCGCGGGTCGAGGCCGCGCAGCGTCGCCCACAATCCCCGCAGCCCGTCGCCCACGGCCTGGCGCAGCGGCTCGCCGGTGCCGGCCGGGTCGCGCACCAGCACGAAGATCGGCAGCGCGAAGACGGCGAACCACAGCGCCACCAGCAGCACCGTCGCGCGCACCGGCTCCGCGGCGGCGGCGTCGAGGCCGAACGGCGGCGGGTCGGCGCGGACCAGCCCGAACAGAGCCACCACCAGGCAGGCGAGGCCGCCGGCATAGCCCACACCCCAGCCGATGCCGGACACCCGCCCCATCCGTCCCGGCGGCGCCACCGCCGGCAGCATGGCGTTGTAGAACACTCCGGCAAACTCGAAGGCGATCGTCGCCAGCACCACCAGCGCCAGGGCGAGCGGCACGTCGGCCGGATCCGGCCGCACCCACCACAGGCCGGCGGTCGCCAGGACGCAGGCCAGGGTGAAGGCCGCGAGCCATCGCCGGCGATGGCCGGCGCGGTCGGCGATGGCGCCGAGCGCCGGGCTCAGCACCGCGATCGCCAGCGCCGCGACCGCCACGGCATTGCCCCACAGATAGGTGCCCTCGGTCTCGCTGGCGGCGACGCCCTTGGTGAAGTAGGCGGCGAACACGAAGGTCGAAATGACGGTCGGGAAGGCGGAGTTCGCCCAGTCGTACAGGCACCAGCCGACGATGGCGCCGGTGCTCGTGGGGCGCTCGCGGGATCCGGTCACGACGAAGCCAACCAGGCCCGCGCCGGCGCCGGGTCGCCGAAGCAGCGGAACCCGCGTCCCCGGTAGTCGATCACGAAGGCGCCGGCGAGCATGGCGATCCAGGTGTCGTTGGTCACGATGGCGGTGCGTCGTCCGGCGTCGCGGCCCTGCGCGAACTCCCGCCATTGCCGGGCGATCCCGCGCAACGCCGGCCATGTCCAGCCGCCTTCGCTGGTCAGCCCCCGGGCGTCGACCAGCGTGTTATAGCCGATCACCTCGGGGCAAGCCTCCCAGATCCGCGGAATCCGGGACAGCAGGTCGTGATCGCTCACGCCGCCGCGGCACAGGATGGTCAGGAGCCGCAGATCCGGGTCGACGCTCCACGCCAGCCGCTCGGCCGGCGGCTCCGGACTCCCGGCGGATTCCGGTATCACAGGCGATCCGTCATCGCGCCAGCAAGGTGCGGATCTGGCCGTTGGCGACCGCCAGCATCGCGAGATCGATCTGGTCGCTCGCCCGGATGTCGGCCAGCAGCCGGTCGGTGCGCTCGACCCCGTCGGACCGTGTCGCGGCCCATCCGGCGATCGCGGTGTCGGCCACGTCGGCGGCATCGGCGGCTGCCGCGGCCTTGCCCTTGCTGCCGCCGGCCCCTGCCTGTGGCACATCGCGCCGGGGTGCATCGTGGGCCAGGACGTCCTGGGCGAGCACGCTCTGGTGGCCATAGAAGTCGTCGATCAGCGCGCCGACCGCCAGCTTCTGCCAATGCGTGTCGGCGCCCAGTGCGCCGGCCTTCTCGCGCAGCCAGTCGAGCGCGAAGCGCGCGCCGACCCCGAAATACACCGTCGCCACCCGGCCGACCGGCTGGCCGGCGGCGGCCGCCAGCCGCACGACATCGCAGGCCGCGGCGAGCACGTCGAGCGAAGCCACGGCCTGCGCCAGCTCGGCCGGCACGCCCTGGTCGGTGAAACGGCGGGTCTGCTCCGCCAGATGCTGGCGGTCGAGCGGGCCGAGCACCTCGGCCAGGCAGCCCTTGAGGTCGGCGACGCCGGGGCCGAACTCGCCGACATGGCCGGCGATGTCGAGCGGCTGCCGGCCGTTGCGCAGGAACCAGACGGTGACCCGCTCGACCAGGCCCTGGATCTCCAGCAGCATCGAGGTCTGCAAGGCTGCGGACACTTGGTTGTCGAGGCCCTCGATGCCTTCCCAGAGGGTGCGCAGGCCGAACACGTCGCGGACGATCGCGTAGGCCCGGGCGATGTCGGAGGGGTTGCGGCCCGTCTGCTCGTGGATGGTGTTCACGAATGCAGCACCGACCCGGTTGATCATCGAGTTGGTCACCGAGGTGGCGATGATCTCGCGGCGCAGCCGGTGCCGGGCCAGCGCGTCCGGGTGCCGGGCCCGCAGCCGTTCGGGGAAATACAGCGCCAGGTCGGCTCCCAGCTGCGGGTCGTCGGGCAGGTCGCTGTCCAGCAGTTCATCGTACAGGGCCATCTTGGCGTAGGCGAGCAGCACCGCCAGCTCCGGCCGGGTCAGCCCGACATTGCCGGCGACACGCTCCGCCAGGGTCTCGTCATCCGGCAGGAACTCGATCGCCCGGTTCAGCTTCAGATGGCCGCGCTCGAGCTCGCGGATCAGCCGGCTCTGGGCATCCAGCAACGCCGCTCCGCGCGACGCCGCCACCGACAGGGCCTGCGACTGGTCGTAGTTGTCGCGCAGCACGAGCTGCCCGACCTCTTCGGTCATCGCCTCCAGCAGCGCGTCGCGCTGCTTCAGCGTCATGTCGCCGGCGGCGACCACGGCGCCGAGCAGGATCTTGATGTTGACCTCGTGGTCGGAGCAGTCGACGCCGGCCGAGTTGTCGATGGCGTCGGTGTTGATGCGGCCGCCGCGCAGCGCGAACTCGATGCGGCCGCGCTGGGTGACGCCGAGATTGGCGCCCTCGCCGACCACCTTTGCGCGGATCTGGGCGGCGTCGATGCGCACCGCGTCGTTGGCCCGGTCGCCGACCTCCGCCGCAGTCTCGCGACCGGCCTTGACGTAGGTACCGATGCCGCCGAACCACAGCAGGTCGACCGGTGCTGCGAGCATGGCCCGGATCAGGTCGTTCGGCGTCACGGTGTCGGCGGTCAGCCCGAACAGCGCCTTGATCTCCGGGCTCGGCCGGATCGACTTGGCGCTGCGCTCGAACACCGCGCCGCCCTTGGAGATCAGCTTGGCATCGTAGTCGGCCCAGCTCGACCGCGGCAGGTCGAACAACCGCTTGCGTTCTTCCCAGGCGGCCAGCGGGTTGGGATCCGGATCCACGAACACATGCAGGTGGTTGAAGGCGCCGAGCAGGCGGATGTGCTGCGACAGCAGCATGCCGTTGCCGAACACGTCGCCCGACATGTCGCCGACGCCGACCACCGTGAAGTCCTGCGCCTGGATGTCGTGGCCGATCTCGCGGAAGTGCCGCTTGACCGATTCCCAGGCACCGCGGGCGGTGATCGCCATCTTCTTGTGGTCGTAGCCGGCCGAGCCGCCGGACGCGAAGGCGTCGTCGAGCCAGAAGCCGTAGGCCTGGCTGACCCCGTTGGCGATGTCGGAGAAGGTCGCCGTGCCCTTGTCGGCCGCCACCACCAGGTAGGGGTCGTCGTCGTCGTAGCGCACCACCCGGTCGGGCGGCACCACGCCCGGCCCCTTCTCACCCGGGCCCTTGATGTTGTCGGTGATGTCGAGCATCCCGCGCATCAGGATCTTGTAGCACTCGATGCCTTCGGCCTGGATCTCCTCGCGGGCTCCCGAGGCCGGCGGCCGCTTGACCACGAAGCCGCCCTTGGAGCCGACCGGGACGATGACCGCGTTCTTGACCTGCTGCGCCTTCATCAGGCCGAGGATCTCGGTCCGGAAGTCCTCGCGGCGGTCCGACCAGCGGATGCCGCCGCGCGCCACCTTGCCGCCGCGCAGGTGGATCGCCTCGACCCGTGGCGAGTACACCCAGATCTCGACCAGCGGCCGCGGCAGGGGCAGCTCGTCGACCGCCCGGCTGTCGAGCTTGATCGAGAGGTAGTCCTTGGGCTGGCCGCCCCCAGGTCCGTCTCCGGCAGCCGGCTGGAAGTAGTTGGTGCGCAGGCTCGACTGGATCAGGTTCAGGAAGCGCCGCAGGATGCGGTCCTGGTCGAGGTTGGCGACGCGCTCCAGGTCGGCCTCGATGGCGGCGGTGAGTTCAAGGCAGCGGGCATCGCGCTCCTCCGGGGAGGCCGCCGGATCGAAGCGCGCGACGAACAGCCGGGCCAGCCGCCGGGCGATCCGCGGGTAGCGCCGCAGCGTCTCCTCCATGTAGTCCTGCGAGAAGGTGAACGCCGCCTGCCGCAGGTATTTCGCGTAGGCCCGCAGGACGGTGACCTCGCGCCAGGTCAGGCCGGCCCCCAGGACCAGGCCGTTGAAGCCGTCGTTCTCCATGCGGCGGCTCCAGACCGCCGCGAACGCCTCCTGGAACGGCGGCTTGATCTCGCCGAGATCGATGTCGCCGCCGTCGCGCAGGCGCATCGCGAAGTCGTGGATCCAGAGCGGGTCCCCGGCACCGCGCCGGGCGACCTCGAACGGCACTTCCGAGAGCACCCGCACGCCCATGTTCTCCAGCATCGGCATGACATCCGACAACGGCACCGGCGAGCCCGAGTGGAACAGCTTGAGGTGCAGGACGTCGTCGTCGGTGCCGACCGGCCGGTACAGGTTCATGCCGAGGTCACGGTCCGGCCCGAGCTCCTCGATCCGGTCGATGTCGTAGATCGCCGCATGCGCGGTGTAGGCTTCGCGGTAGCTGGTCGGGAAGGCCTGGCCGTAGCGCCGGAACAACAGGTTGGCGGCCTCCTCGCCACGGGTCTCGACCAGGGCGTCGTGCAGCTTGTCCGGCCAGGACCGGCCGGCCTCGACCAGCCGGGCCAGCAGGCCGTCGATGTCGACCTCGGGCACCTGGCCGCGGGTGGTGTTGATGATGAAATGCAGGCGTGCCAGGACCGAATCCGACATCTGCGTATAGAACGCCGCGACCTGGCCGTTGAAGGCGCGTTCCAGGATGCCCTGGTAGGCTATGCGCAGCTGGGTGTTGAAGTGGTCGCGGGGCACGTAGACCATCGCCGACACGAAGCGCTCGAACGCGTCGCGGCGCACGAACAGCGCGGTCTTCTGGCGCTCCTGCAGGTGCAGGACGCCGATTGCGATGTCGTAGAGCTCGTCCTCGCTGGCCTGGAACAGCTCGTCGCGCGGGAAGGTCTCCAGGATGTTGACCAGCGCCTTGCCGTCGTGGCTGGCGGGGCGGAACCCGGCCCGGGAGACCAGCTTGGCGACCCGCTGGCGCAGCAGCGGGATCTCCTTGGGGCTCTGGTTGTAGGCGACCGAGGTGAACAGCCCGATGAAGCGGTGCTCGCCGACGACCTTGCCGTCGCGGATGACCTTGACGCCGATCGAGTCGAGCGGCACCGGCCGGTGCACGGTCGACATCTTGTTGGCTTTCATGATCAGCAGCAGGGTCGGCGCCATCACGAAGCCGCGGACGTCGGCCGGCAGCGCACCGAGGTCGCGCATGCCGTCGAACACGTGCACGTCGGGATGCCGCAGGATCCCGAGGCCGGAGCCCTCGACGACCTTCAGCCGGACCTTCGTTGCGGTACCGACATAGTCGTATTTGCGGTAGCCGAGGAAGGTGTAGTGATTGTCCTCGATCCAGCGCAGGAAGGCGCAGACCTCGGCGACATCCTCGGCCGGCATGGTCTGCGGCGGCGCGTTCTCGACCCCGGTGATCACCTCCAGCATGGTCTGGCGCATCGTCCGCCAGTCCTCGACCGCGGCGCGCACATCGGCGAGGACGGCGCGCAGCGTCGCCTCGATCTCCTCGAGGGCGTGGGCGGAGGTCTGCTCGGACACCTTCAGCTGCATGAAGGACTCGGCGATCGCCTCCTTGTCGGCGACCTCCGACTCCGCCAGGCCGCTGACGATGCCCTTGGCATCCCGGGTGACCCGCAGGATCGGGTGGATGACCAGATGGACCGTCAGCTCGAGGCGGTTCAGGGCGGCGGTCACCGAATCGACCAGGAACGGCATGTCGTCGTTGACGATCTCGATGACCGTGTGCGGCGACTGCCAGCCAACCTCCTGGAAGCGCGGGTTGTAGGCCCGCACCTTCGGGATCCCCGGCGGCCGCTCGCGGCCGAACGCCCACAGGGTGACGGCGGCGCCGAACAGGTCCTCGACCTCGTCGCCGGCCATGTCCTGCGGTGCGACGTTGGCGTAGAACTGCCGCAGGAAGCGCTCGGCGATGCCGGACCTGGCGGCCGGCAGGCGCTCGCGGGCCAGTGCCGCGGCGGCCTCGATCTTCTCGGTCTTCTGGACGTCGTGCCTGGTTCGCATGATTCCTCCCCGTCGGCGTCTGTGCGCCGGGCGCGCGACGGCGAGGGTATCGCAAAGCCGAATCCCGTAAAAGCGGCGGCCGTCTTAAGGGTTTGTGCCGCGGTGGCCGGTCCTGGCGACGCCGTGCCGGATGCCGCTAGAGTGCTGGCCGATCGCGCCACCGGAGGATGCCGTCCATGACCCCGCTCGTCTCCATCGACGACATCCGCAGCGCCGGGCGCAGCATCGCCGGCCATGTCCTGCGCACGCCGACGGTGACGAGTGCGGGCCTCGCGGCCCATCTCGGCCGCCCGGTCGCGCTGAAGCTGGAGATCCTGCAGGACTCCGGCTGCTTCAAGCCGCGCGGCATCGTCAACAAGCTGCTGTCGCTGACGGCGGAGGAGCGCGGCCGCGGCGTCGTGACCGTCAGCGGCGGCAACCACGGCATCGCCATGGCGATGATCGCCCGGCGCATGGGCCTCTCGGCCGTCATCGTGATGCCGGCGGCCGCCCCGGAGCGCTCCAAGGCGCGGGTGCGCGCGGACGGTGCCGAGCTGATCGAGGCGCCGGACGTCACCGCCGCCTTCGCGATCGCCGAGGCGCAGCGCGACCGCGGCCTGACCTATGTGCACGCCTATGATGACGCGGCTATCATCGCCGGCCACGGCACAATCGGCCTGGAGCTGGCGGAGGACGCGCCGGACCTGACCGACGTGCTGGTCAGCATCGGCGGCGGCGCCCTCAGCTCCGGGGTCGCGGTGGCGCTGAAGGCGGCCAACCCCGATGTGCGGATCTGGGGGGTGGAGACCGAGGGCGCCGACGCCATGACCCGCGCGCTGGCGGCCGGGACGCCGGTGCCGATCCGCCCGACCTCGATCTCCTCGACCCTCGGCGCGCCGGTGGTGGCCGAGCGCACCCTGGCGCATGCCCGCGCACTGCTTGAGGACGTGCTGCTGGTCAGCGATGCCGACGCGGTCGCCGGCATGATCGCGCTCGCCGAGGAGGCGCGCTGCTGGGTCGAGCCGGCCGCCGGCTGCCTGGTGCCGGCTGCCCGCGAGGTGATCCGCCGCACGGGGACGGCGGGGCCAATCGGCCTGGTGCTGTGCGGCGGCAACGCGACCGTGGAGCAGCTGGCCGGCTGGCGGACGCGCTTCGGGCTGTGACGGTCAGGCGGCCGCACCCAGGCGCCGCCGGCCCGGCACGGCGCCGGAACCGTCGGCGAGGAACCGGCGCAACGAGGCCGGATCCGGCTCGACCCAGGGGAGCCGCAGGATCGCCGGCACGAAGTCGCGGCCGAGGTCGTAGGCGGCGAGCCGCCGGTACAGGCCAGGCCCGGCGGCATGCAGGCGGCGATCCTGCGGGTCGAGGCGGCGGATCAGGGCGAGGCCCGAGGGCGACGCCCGGACGATGGCGATCTCCAGATCCGGCCGCGTCTCGGCGAGCAGGCACAGCACCCGCCAGCAGTCGCCGACCCAGAACTCGATCCGGCGCTCCGGCTCGGCGGAAATCCGGTGCAGCGGCAGGACGTCGTGCAGCATGATGGTGCCGGCCGGCCGCGAACGCCGCTCGGTCTCCCGGAAGTCGCGCAGGAGCTGGCCGGCCTCGTGCAGCCCGTCGACGAAGGCGAGGTCGGCGGTGACGCCCGGTAGCATCGTCTCGAAGCGCTCGAAGAACGCGTCGCTGGTGGTCTCGAACAGCTCGACCCCGTGGCGCCGGGCGGTCTCCAGCCGCGGCGCCGGGTCGACCGCGATCCGGCGCGCCCGCGGATTCGCGACCGCCAGCGAGGCGCCCTCGTCGACACCGATCTCGAGATACACCGCCGGCGCCAGCGTCTCGCCGATGCTGCGCAGGACCTCGTAGTGGCCGTAGGGTCCGAGCCATTCGCCGGCGGTACGGCGGATCACCTCGCTGAGCGGTGCGGGATGCGCGGCGGCCAGGACCTGCAGCGCCCGCGTCCAGCGGCGCGAGGCGGGGCGCCCCGCCGCCTTCGCCAGGGCCAGCAGCCTCGCGGCGGCGTCCGGGACCGACGGTTCGAGCAGGATCGAGCGCCGCCAGGCGTCGCGCGCCTCGCGCGCCGCACCGGTGGCGAGGCAGCGCCCGGCATAGTGATCCAGCAGCACGAAAGGCATGACGGCACCGTGCCGCAGCGCGTCGAGCAGCACCGGGCGGAGCGCCATCGGCGCGGCGTCCTCGGCCAGGGCGGCGAAGGCGTATTGGAAGAACGGGCTCGTGGCGAAGGCTCCGCCGGGTGTCAGGGGCTTCGCTTCCGTGTGGGCCGTCATGGCTGCTCGCTGTGCCGATCCACGGAGTCTTCTCACGAACGCCGACCGATCGCCATGCCGCCGTGCCGGCTGGCAGCGCACAGCAGGCGGCGGGCCGCGAGGGCCGCCGTCACGCTGCTGACCTGCGAGAGAAATTTGGAGCGGGCGATGAGATTCGAACTCACGACCCCAACCTTGGCAAGGTTGTGCTCTACCCCTGAGCTACGCCCGCGCTCCATTGCTGCCCGTGGGCAGCGCCAAGGCCGCGGATAATAGCGGCGACTTTGGCGAATGCAAGCGGTCTGTTGCGAGAATTTTCGCGCCCCTCGACGGCCGGTCGCGCGGATGATTCCCGCACGTTTGCAATGACTTCGCGTCCACGGGCGCGCGCCGGCCTTTCTTTTGTCCGTCGCGTTGGCTACAAACGGCCGCGCCGGCCGACCGGCGGGCCTCCCCGGAGGCCGCGCATGCCCGGAACCCGATCCCGGAACCCGACCATGACCGAGACCGTCCCTGACGCCGCCGCTCCCACCACGCCCGACGCGCTGCTGGCGCGGCTCGACGCCCTCGGCATCGCCTATGCCCGCCACGACCATCCGCCGCTGTTCACCGTCGAGGATTCCAAGGCGCTGCGCGGCGACCTGCCGGGCGGCCACTGCAAGAACCTGTTCCTGCGCGACCGCAAAGGGGCGATGTGGCTGGTGGTCTGCCTGGAGGACCGGCGGATCGACCTGAAGGCGCTGGGCGAGCTGCTCGGCGGCGTGCGGCTGTCGTTCGGCAGCGCCGACCGGCTGCTGCGGGTGCTGGGCGTGGTCCCGGGCGCGGTGTCGCCGTTCGCGCTGATCAACGACACGGGCGTCGAGGTGCAGGTGGTCCTCGACAAGGCGATGCTGGAGCAGCGGCCGCTGAACTTTCACCCGCTGGTCAACACCGCGACCATCGCGGTGGCTCCCGAGGACCTGGTGCGGTTCATCGAGGCCTGCGGGCACCGGCCGCGGGTGCTCGACCTCGACCCGGCCGCGGGCGACTGACCGGCATGCCGGCCGTTCCATTCCCGGCGCTTGTCTGAACGGGCGCGGGATTTACATTATCCTCAGCGAAGCGAGGGAAGAGACGATGGAAACGATCCTGGGGTCCACTGGTGCTGCGGGTCCGGCGGGGGCAGCGGCGGGCGTGATCAAGGACGCCACCACCAAGACCTTCATGGCCGACGTGGTCGACGCGTCGATGACCACGCCGGTGCTGGTGGACTTCTGGGCGCCGTGGTGCGGGCCGTGCAAGCAGCTCACACCGGTGCTGGAGCGTGTCGTGCGCAACGCCGCCGGGGCGGTGAAGCTGGTCAAGGTCAACATCGACGAGAGCCCGGAGATCGCGCAGCAGCTGCGCATCCAGTCGATCCCGACGGTGTATGCCTTCAAGAACGGCCAGCCGGTGGACGGCTTCCAGGGGGCAGTGCCGGAGAGCCAGATCCAGCAGCTGATCGACCGGCTGACCGGTGGTGCCGCCTCGCAGTCGCCGGTGGCGCAGGCGCTGGAGCAGGCCGAGATCCTGATGGAGGAGGGCGACCACCGCTCGGCCGGCGCCATCTACCAGCAGGTGATGGACCACGACCCGGACAATGCCCCTGCCTATGCCGGCTTCCTGAAATGCCTGATCGCCGACCAGCGCCTCGATGAGGCGAAGGAGGTGCTGGAGGCGCTCGACGACAAGATCCGCAACGACAAGGCCGTGCAGGCGGTGGCGGTGCAGATCGAGCTCGCCGAGCAGGGTGCCAAGGCGGCGGGCGAGATGGTCTCGCTGCGGACCGCGGTCGAGGCGAACCCCAAGGACCATCAGGCCCGGCTCGACCTGGCGTCGGCACTGTACGCCACCGGCGACACCGAGGCGGCCCTGGAGCAGCTGCTGGAGAGCATCCGGATCGACCGCAAATGGCAGGAGGAGGCGGCGCGCAAGCAGCTGCTGAAGTATTTCGAGGCGCTCGGCCCGACCGACCCGGCGACGGTGACGGCGCGCCGCCGGCTGGCCTCGCTGCTGTTCTCCTGAGCGGAGGCGGCGCGGCGCGGTCGATGGATGATAACCCCTCCGGTACCCGGTTCGCGGACCTGCCGGCCAGCTTGCCGGTGTTCCCGCTGCCCGGCGTGCTGCTTCTGCCGCGCGGCAAGCTGCCGCTCAACGTGTTCGAGCCGCGCTACCTGAACATGACCGAGGACGCGCTCGGGGCGGGCCGGCTGATCGGCATGATCCAGCCGCGCCGCGCCGACGATCGCGCCGACGCGCCGGAGCTCTACCAGATCGGTTGCGCCGGCCGGATCACCCAGTTCGCCGAGACCGACGACGGGCGCTTCCTGATCACCCTGACCGGGGTGTGCCGGTTCGCGGTCGTCCACGAGATCGCCACCACGCGCGGCTACCGCCGGGTGACGGCCGACTGGGAGCGCTTCGCCGGCGACCTGGCGGCGGCCGAAACCCTGGTGCTCGACCGGCCGCAGTTGCTGGAGCGTCTGAAACGCTACTTTGATGCCGAGGGCATCTCGGCCGACTGGAACACCATCAAGGCAACGCCCGACGAGCGGCTGGTCACCACCTTGGCGATGATCTGCCCGTTCAAGGCCAACGAGAAACAGGCGCTGCTGGAAGCCGGTTCGCTGGCGGCATGCGCCGACCTGCTGCTGGCGCTGCTGGACATGGCGGCGGCTGGCGGCGATCGAGGAGACGGCGATGTCAGGCACTGAGGCGGAACCAGGCGCCGGCGGCGGGACGGACCGCGGCGGTACCGCAACCACCGTGGTCGACCCGAAGCTGCTGGAGATCCTGGTCTGCCCGATCACCAAGCGGCAGCTGATCTACGACCGCGCCGCTGGCGAGCTGATCAGCGAGGCGGCGCGGCTGGCGTTTCCGATCCGCGACGGGGTGCCGATCATGCTGGTGGACGAGGCCCGGCCGCTCGACGACGACGATGCCGCCGGCGCGGGTCCGGTATCGGGGCCATGAGCGAAAACCGCTTCGACTCGCCGGTCTGGCCGGCGGAGATCCGCATCGCCCGCGACCGCCGGTCGCTGACGGTGGCCTTCCAGGACGGCCCGACGGTGACGATCCCGGCCGAGCTGCTGCGGGTCGAGAGCCCATCGGCCGACGTCCAGGGCCACGGCGCCGGCGACAAGACCCTGGTGCCGGGCAAGGCCGGGGTTGCCATCACGGCGGTCGAGCCGGTCGGCAACTACGCCATCCGCATAGGCTTCGACGACGGCCATTCCACCGGCATCTACTCCTGGCGCTACCTGCACCGGCTGGGCATGCAGGGCGAGACCATGATGGCGGCGTATACGGCGGCGCTGGCGGCGAAGGGCCTCAGCCGCACGACGTAGCTCAGATCCGGCTGCCGAGCATCAGCCCGAGCATGGCGACGCCGACGCAGCCCCAGGCCGACAGGGTGATGTACGCGAACGCCAGATAGGGCTCGCCGTCGGCAAGCATCTGCGCGGTCTCGCCGCTGAACGCCGAGAAGGTGGTGAAGCCGCCGAGCAGGCCGGCGCCGAGCAGCAGCGTGGCCTGCGGCGCGGCCGCGAGCAGGCCGCCGGGCAGCGCCAGGCCGGACACCAGGCCGATCGCCAGGGAGCCGGCGAGATTGACCAGCAGCGTCGCCACCGGGATGGTGCCGCCGACCGGGTCGTAGGGCAGCGCCAGGGCCACCGCGTAGCGCCCGGCGCCGCCGAGCGCGCTGCCCAGCGCCACCAGCAGCAGGTTGGCGAGCATTACAGCGGCTCGCCGCGCAAGAGGCGCGGCAGGGTGCCGAGTGTGCCCATGGCGTGGCGGATCGCCATCCGCTTGAACGACGGAATGCGCTCGACGACGCCGAGGCCGAGGTCGCGGACGGTGCGCAGCGGCGCGACGTCGTTGGAGAACAGCCGTACCAGCCCGTCGGTCGAGGCCATCAGCGACATCGAGTCGAAGCGGCGGCGGCGCTGGTAGTCGCGCAGCACCGTCGGCGAGCCGGGGTCGAGCCCAAGCCGCATCGCATCTGCCATCACCTCGGCCAGCGCTGCGACGTCGCGCAGCCCGAGGTTGAAGCCCTGGCCGGCGACCGGGTGCATGGCATGGGCGGCGTCCCCGGCCAGCGCCACCCGGTCGGCGACGAAGCCCTCGGCCATCACCAGTTCCAGGGGGTAGACGCGGCGCGGCCCGAGCGGGCGCAGCCGGCCGAGCGAGTCGCCGAAGCGCTCCAGCAGTGCCGCCGCGAATGCGCCGTCGTCGAGGCCGGCGATGCGCGCGGCAACGGCGGTGCGCTCGGTCCACACCAGCGCCGAGCGGTTGCCGGACAGCGGCAGCAGCGCCAGCGGCCCGCCGGGCAGGAAGCGTTCATGCGCGATGCCGTGGTGCGGCAGGTCGTGGCCGATGGTGTCGACGATGCTCGACTGCCGGTAGGGCAGCCGGGTGGTGCGCAGCCCGGCCAGCGACCGGACCGCCGACTCGCGGCCGTCGGCACCGATCACCACCGAGCCGGCGAGCCGGCGGCCGTCGGCCAGGGCGAGTTCGGCGGCGGCCGGCGTCACCGACAGCCCGGCGATGACGCCGGGGTCGGCGAAGGCCACTGAGGGATGCGCGGCGATGCGCTCGAGCAGCGACGCCTTGAGGTCGTCGTTGACCACGATATGGCCCATCGGCTCGTTGCCGACGGCGCGGTGGTCGTAGTGCAGGTGGATCGGCGAATCGCCGTCGGAGACCCGGATGTCGAGGATCGGCTCGGCGCGGCCGGCGACGGCCGCCCAGACCCCCAGAGCCTCGAACAGCCGCCGCGACGACAGCGAGATCGCGGTGGTCCGGATGTCGCGGTCGGTGGCGGCCGCGGCGCGGGGATCGGTGCGGTCGACGACGGCCACCTCGAGCCCCGCTTCCGCCAGGGCGAGGGCGGCCGTCAGGCCCGAGAGTCCCGCTCCCGCGACGACGGCGTCCATGCGTTCCATGCCTGCGACTCCCGCCGGTTGCTTCGATCTGGACACTAGCGGACGCGACGGGCGGGACAAGGGGCGGCATGTCACAGGAGGATGCGTAGTAAATAGGCATTTTTCAGAAATTGCCCAATTTGTCATCGATACGCTGCGGCCCCTCGGTGCGCCGTTCGTCGGTACCCCCGTCAAGGTGTTGATAATGCCGGTGTTTCTATCCCAGCCGAACTCGGCACGCTTCTTGATGAAGAGCCTGGAGGCTCGCGGTGCGCGGGCGATCCGCGCGGCGCGCGGGCTGTCCTGGGGGGATCATCGGGGTCGCCCGGACGCCGCTCGGATCTTGGGGAACAAACAGTTGCGAGGGTTGGCGACATGAAGATGGTCATGGCCATTATCAAGCCCTTCAAGCTCGACGAGGTCCGTGAAGCGCTCACCGCCCTGGGAATCCAGGGGCTGACGGTCAGCGAGGTCAAGGGTTTCGGCCGACAGAAGGGTCAGACGGAAATCTATCGGGGTGCCGAGTACTCGGTGAACTTCCTGCCGAAGGTGAAGGTCGAGGTGGTGGTCGGCGACGACCTGGTGACGCCGGTCGTGGAGGCGATCCAGAAGTCGGCGAACACCGGCCGCATCGGCGACGGCAAGATCTTCGTGCTGGACGTGTCGCAGGCGGTGCGCATCCGCACCGGCGAGACCGATGCCGACGCGCTCTGAGGGCGCATCCGTGCGGGTCCGACCGGCGCACGACCTGAGGATCAAGGGGGAAAAATGAAGCTCTCGACCAAGTTGCGGGTCGGGGCAGGCGCGTTAGCCGCGCTCGCCCTGGCCGCCGCGCCTGCATGGGCGCAGGACGCCGCCGCCGCGGCGCCGACGCCCGACAAGGGCGACACGACCTGGATGCTGCTGTCATCGGTGCTGGTGCTGATGATGGCGATTCCGGGCCTCGCGCTGTTCTACGGCGGCCTCGTGCGCACCAAGAACATGGCGTCGGTGCTGACGCAGGTGTTCGTGATCGTCTCGGTGGTCGCGATCGTCTGGGTGTTCTGGGGATATTCGCTGGCGTTCACCAGCGGCAACGCCTTCGTCGGCGGATTCAGCAAAATGTTCTTGTCGGGCGTCGACGCGACGACGCTGGCGGGGACGTTCTCGAACGGCGTCTACATCCCGGAATACACCTTCGTGGTGTTCCAGATGACCTTCGCCTGCATCACCCCGGCGCTGGTGATCGGCGCCTTCGCCGAGCGGGCGCGGTTCTCCGCGGTCATCGTCTGGGTGGTGCTGTGGGTGACCCTGATCTACTTCCCGCTCGCCCACATGGTCTGGTACTGGCCGGGCCCGGACTTCCTGAAGGACGCGCTGACGGATACCGGCCTGATCTGGGGCTGGGGTGGCCTGGATTTCGCGGGTGGCACCGTCGTGCACATCAACGCCGGCGTCGCCGGGCTGGTCGGCTGCATCATCATCGGCAAGCGTCTCGGCTACCCGAGGGAGCCGATGCCGCCGCACTCGCTGACGCTGTCGATGGTCGGCGCGTCGCTGCTGTGGGTCGGCTGGTTCGGCTTCAACGCCGGCTCCAATCTGGAGGCCAACGGCATTGCCGGCGTGGCGTTCATCAACACCTTCGTCGCCACCGCGGCGGCGACGGTCTCGTGGACGATCGTCGAGCAGGTGGTCAAGGGCAAGCCGTCGCTGCTCGGGGCGATCACCGGCGCGGTCGCCGGCCTCGTCGCGATCACCCCGGCCTCGGGCTTCGCGGCACCGGTCACCTCGATCCTGCTGGGCCTGCTCGTCTCGCCGATCTGCTTCCTGTTCGTCGCCGGGGTGAAGAGCAAGCTCGGCTACGACGACTCGCTGGACGTGTTCGGCGTGCACTGCATCGGCGGCATCGTCGGCGCCATCGGCACCGGCATCGTGGCTGATCCGGCACTCGGCGGTCAGGGCTGGCTCGACTACACCGTCATTCCGGCGGTGGCGGGCGAATACGACATGGCCGCGCAACTGGTCACCCAGATCAAGGCGGTCGGCATGACCATCCTGTGGTCGGGTGTCGGCTCGGCGATCCTGTTCTTCATCGTCGACAAGGTCATGGGGCTGCGGGTCGCCGACGACGTGGAGATGGGCGGCCTCGACCTCGCCGAGCACGGCGAGCGTGCCTATCACAGCTAACGGCCTCGGAGCGGCCGGGCCGCCGGGGAGATCCCCCGGCGGCCCGGCCACCACCCGGACCACGCTCAGAGACAGGCGGGAAAATCACATGCAACGCTTCACGACATACAGCTTCCTGGCCCTGGCCGCGGGCGGCGCCACGATCGGCTTCGCGCATTCCGCGTCGGCTGCGGTCGAGCCGGAGACGGCGTTCATCCTGAACAGCCTCTCCTTCCTGCTGCACGGCTTCCTCGTGATGTGGATGGCGGCCGGATTCGCGATGCTCGAGGCCGGGTTGGTGCGCACCAAGAACACCGCGATGCAGTGCACCAAAAACATCGCGATCTATTCGATCGCCGGCCTGCTGTACTGGGTGGTCGGCTACAACCTGATGTATTCCGGCGTCGACGGCGGCTTCTTCGGCACGCCCGGCCCGTGGTCCGCGGCCGACGCGCAGGTGACGGCAGAGGGCTTCGTCTTCAACGCCGACGCGGTCGGCTACGCCGCGTCCTCCGACTGGTTCTTCCAGATGGTGTTCGTGGCGACGGCGGCCTCGATCGTGTCGGGCACCCTGGCCGAGCGGATCAAGCTGCTGCCGTTCCTGCTGTTCACGGTGGTGCTCACCGGCGTGCTGTACCCGATCCAGGGCTCCTGGAGCTGGGGCGGCGGCTGGCTCAAGGAACTCGGCTTCCTCGACTTCGCCGGCTCGACCATCGTGCACTCGGTGGGCGGCTGGGCGGCCCTGACCGGCGCTATCATCCTCGGCGCCCGTCGCGGCAAGTTCAACAAGGACGGCAGCGTCAACCCGATGCCGGGTTCCAACCTGCCGCTGGCCACGCTCGGCACCTTCATCCTGTGGCTGGGCTGGTTCGGCTTCAACGGCGGCTCGCAGCTGGCCATGGGATCGGCCGCCGACATCGTGGCGATCGCCGCGATCTACGTGAACACCAACATCGCCGCAGCGGCCGGCGTGGTGGCGGCGATCGTGCTGACCTCGATCATGTACAAGAAGGTCGACCTCACGATGGCACTGAACGGAGCGCTGGGCGGCCTGGTGGCGATCACCGCCGAGCCTCTCGCCCCGTCGGTCGGCATGGCGGTCTTCGTCGGTGCGATCGGTGGCGTGCTGGTGGTGTTCGCGGTGCCGATCCTCGACAGGCTCAGGATCGACGACGTGGTGGGTGCGATTCCGGTCCATCTGGTGTGCGGCGTCTGGGGCACCATCGCAGTGGCTCTGTCGAATGCCGACGCCAGCTTCGTCAACCAGATCGTCGGCATCCTGGCGGTCGGCGCGTTCATGATCGTGACCACCGCCATCGTCTGGTATGTGCTGAAGATCGTCGCCGGCCTGCGACCGAGCGAGGAGGACGAGGATATGGGCCTCGACCGCGCCGAGTGCGGCCTGGAGGCGTATCCCGAGTTCGGGCGCGGCTCGCAGACCTTTTGAGCATCCGGAACTTCTGAGCATCGGGGCGGCGGCACCTCGGCGTCGCCGGCCCCTTCCCCTCTCCCTCGACTCGGGCCCGGCGGCGACGCTTCCGGGCCCGCTTTCTTTGGTGCGACGGGCGGTTCCTTTACTCGGCGCCTGAAGGTTGCCCGCTAATCCCCTGTCGTATAGAGTAGTTCCGATTTTGGAACAAAGCCGATACGGCGCTGCTTCCGGGTTCGGAAGGCACGCTGCGGCACGATGGGGACGGGCGGGACGATGGCGCGTGCCGGCAGCCGAGGCGAGACCAGAGCGTTGTTGCCCGACGTGGCGAGCCGCTATCTGCGGCGGCGGGCCGAGGAGATCGCCGGGGTCGTGCTGGTGGCGCTGTCGGCCGCCCTGGCGGTCGCCCTGGTCGGATTCGACGCCGGCGATCCTTCGCTGAACACCGCCGGGATCTCCCCCGGCCGTGCGGTGCTGAACCCGCTCGGATACCCCGGCGCGGTCGTCGCGGATCTGCTGCTGCAGTCGCTCGGCGTCGCCTCGGCGCTGCTGGTGCTGCTGCCGGCGATCTGGGGCTGGCGACTGCTCCGGCATGAGCGAATCGGCCGGCCGGCTCTGCGGGTGGCGCTGCTGCCGCTGGCCCTGGTGCTGGCAACCCTGGCGGCGGCGCCGGCCCCGGTGCCGCCGACCTGGCCGTTGCGGGCCGGCCTCGGCGGCTTCGTCGGACAGCTCGTGATGCAGCCGATCGCGCATCTGGCGCCGTATCTGGAGCCGGTCGGTGGTCTGATCCCGATCGCGGTGCTGGCCGGGCTGCTGGCGCTGGTGGCCGCGTTGCTCAGTGTCGGCTATGGCCTGCTGGAGGCTGCCGCCGGACTGTGGCGGCTGGCGCGGACGGGTGGGGTCCTGACCGGCAAGGGAGCCAGGCTCGGCTGGCGGGGTGCCGGCGCCGGCGCCCGTCTCGGCGCCAGGGCGTTCGCGCTCGGCCGCGAGGAGCGTCGCGAGCCGCCGCTGCGGCGACCCGCCGAGCCGCGGCGCGGTCGCCGCGACGACCACGGCGAGGATACGCCCGGCCGGGATGACCCACCCTTCTCTGCCGGCCGGCGGGTGGCCGACCACCCCCCGGTGACGGACGAGCGGTCCGGCGACGATCGCGAATCGCGGGCAGGCGACTTTGCCGATGCCGACCCGGCAGTCGCGGTGCGGGCCGCGCAACGCGCCGCCCAGCGGGTGGAGAAGCCGGCCCGTCCGGCCCGTCCGGCGACGGCGAGCCAGCGCAGCTTCGACCTGGGGCCGACCGGGGACTACGCCTTCCCGCCGCTGGACCTGCTCTCGGAACCGTCGTCGATCGGGCATGGGCCGGACGAGGACGCGCTGGAGCAGAATGCGCGCATGCTGGAATCGGTGCTGCAGGACTTCGGCGTCAAGGGCACCATCGGCAAGGTCCGCTATGGCCCGGTGGTGACGCTGTACGAGCTGGAGCCGGCGCCCGGTACCAAGTCGTCGCGGGTCATCGGCCTGTCCGACGACATCGCCCGCTCGATGAGTGCCGTATCGGTGCGCGTCGCCGTGGTCCCCGGGCGCAACGTCATCGGCATCGAACTGCCGAACAGCCGGCGCGAGACCGTGTACCTGCGCGAGATCCTGGAGTCCGAAGCCTACTCGGCAAGCGGCGGCAAGCTGGCGATCGCGCTCGGCAAGGACATCGCCGGCAGTCCGGTCTCCGTCGACCTGGCGCGCATGCCGCATCTGCTGATCGCCGGCACCACCGGCTCCGGCAAGTCGGTGGCGGTCAACACCATGATCCTGTCGCTGCTCTACCGGCTGCCGCCGGAGCGCTGCCGCTTCATCATGGTCGACCCGAAGATGCTGGAGCTGTCGGTCTATGACGGTATTCCGCACCTGCTGTCGCCGGTGGTGACCGACCCGAAGAAGGCGGTGGTCGCGCTGAAGTGGACGGTGCGCGAGATGGAAAGCCGCTACCGGGCGATGTCGAAGCTCGGGGTGCGCAACATCGAGGGTTACAACGCCCGGCTGGCCGAGGCGGTGAAGAAGGGCGAGACCCTGAAGCGCCGGGTGCAGACCGGCTTCGACGCGGAGACCGGCAAGCCGGTGTTCGAGGAGGAGCCGCTCGACCTGACGCCGCTGCCATTCATCGTGGTGGTGATCGACGAGGTGGCCGACCTGATGCTGGTGGCCGGCAAGGACATCGAGGGTGCGGTGCAGCGCCTGGCACAGATGGCGCGGGCTGCCGGCATCCACGTGATCATGGCGACGCAGCGGCCATCGGTCGACGTCATCACCGGCACCATCAAGGCCAACTTCCCGACCCGCATCAGCTTCCAGGTCACCTCCAAGATCGACAGCCGCACGATTCTCGGCGAGCAGGGCGCCGAGCAGCTGCTGGGCCAGGGCGACATGCTGTACATGGCCGGCGGCGGCCGCATCACCCGCGTGCACGGCCCGTTCTGCTCCGACGAGGAGGTCGAGGACGTGGTGCGCCACCTGAAGGCGCAGGGCGAGCCGGAATACGACGAGTCGATCACCGAGGAGGACGAGGCGCTGGGCGACCTCCTGGGTCTCTCGGCCGGCGGCGAGGCCGGCGGGTCCGGCGACGACCTGTACGACCAGGCGGTGGCGATCGTCTCCCGCGAAGGCAAATGCTCGACCTCGTTCATCCAGCGCCACCTGAAGATCGGCTACAACCGGGCCGCCACCATCGTCGAGCGCATGGAGAGCGAGGGCGTGGTCAGCCAGGCCAACCATGTCGGCAAGCGCGAGGTCCTGGTCGGCGATCATTCCGAGCGCTGATACCCGCGCCTCGGCCGAGCCCCGCGCCTTCGATCCGCCACCGCGGCGCCCGCAAAACGCCGCTTGATCCGACGGTCGGGCGAGGGCACATCAGGTGCATGATACGCACCCTGAGAACCGCCCTGACGGGCGCCGTGATCGCCGCCGGGTTGAGCTTCGCCCCGCTGCCGTTCGCCCCCCTGACAGCGGCTCCCGCCCAGGCCGCCAAGCTGAGCGCCGAGGACAAGGCCGACGTCGCGCGGGTCGAGGCGTATTTCAACACGATCACCTCGATGCGCTCGAGCTTCCTGCAATCCAGCTCGACCGGCCTGGTCGCCCGCGGCAAGGTGTGGCTGCGGCGCCCCGGCCGGATGCGCTTCGAATACGATCCGCCGTCTCCCATTCTCATTACATCGGACGGAATTCTGGTTACCTACCAGGACATTGAGCTGAAGCAGACCAACCAGGTCCCGTTGTTCACCTCGCCGCTCAGCGTGCTGGTGGACGACCGGGTCAGCTTCAACGAGAGCCTGATGGTTGAGGAGGTGCGCAAGGAGTCCAACGTGCTCCGCCTGGTTGTGCGGCAGCGCGACGAGCCGGACCAGGGCCATGTGATCCTGGTGTTCCAGGACCGGCCGCTGTCGCTCAAGCAGTGGACCATCGTCGACGCCCAGCAGGTGTCCGTGAAGGTGGCGCTGCTCGACCCGGAGTTCGGGGTGCAGATGGCGAACGAGCTGTTCCGGCCGCTCGACTTCGGCAAGCCAGGCGACGACGTCGGGCGTTGATCGCGCCGTGGCGCGGCCGGTGCCGCCCCCGCTATGATGCGGGAGGCGCCCGGAGCGGCGCGCGGATGCGAGGAACACTGATGGCTGAGACGACGGCACCGTTGCCGCTGATCGGGGTGACCGCCTGCCGGGTGAAGACCGAGGCGCATGCCTACCAGAAGGTCACCGAGAAATACGTGACGGTGATAACCGACGAGGTCGGCGGCTGTCCGGTGATGATCCCGGCGCTGGCCTCGGGGATCGATCCGGAACCCCTGGTGGCACGGCTGGATGGCATCCTGTTCACCGGCAGCCCCTCGAACATCGAGCCGCGGCACTACCAGGGCACTTCCAGCGAGAATCCGGCAGAACACGACCCCGATCGCGATGCCGTGACCCTGCCGCTGCTGCGCGCCGCGGTCGCCGCCGGACTGCCGGTTCTTGGGCTGTGCCGCGGCATGCAGGAGTTGAACGTGGCGTTCGGCGGCAGCCTCGTGCAGCGCCTGCACGACGACCTCGATCGCCTCGACCACCGCATGCGCCGCGACGTGCCCTTCGACTGGCAGTATCGCAAGGCGCATCCGGTCGCGCTCACGCCGGGCGGCCTGCTCGAGCGCGTCGCCGGATCCGGCCGGCACATGGTCAACTCGCTGCACGGCCAGGGCGTCGACCGCCTCGGGCCGCGCATCGTCGTCGAGGCGACGGCTCCGGACGGGGTGGTGGAGGCGATCTCCGTCGCCGATGCGCCGGGCTTCGTCCTCGGCGTGCAGTGGCATCCGGAATGGCCGCGGCCCTGCGCCGGCATCGACCGGGCGATCTTCCAGGCCTTCGCCGCTGCCGTGCGGGCGCGCGCCGGCCGAACCCTTCGCTCGGCAGTGGCCGCCGAATAGATCGCGCTGATCAGAACAGCGCGCCGACCAGCCAGAGCGACAGCGCCGGGAAGGCGATCAGCAGCGTCACCCGCAGGCCGTCGGAGATCAGGAACGGCAGCACGCCGCGGAAGCTCTCCAGCATCGGCACGTCGCGCGCCATCGAATTGATGATGAACACGTTCATGCCCACCGGCGGGGTGATCAGCCCGACCTCGACCACGACCAGCGCGATGACGCCGAACCAGATTGCCGTGCCTTCCGCGCCGAGCCCGAAATCCAGCGCCATCACGACCGGGAAGAAGATCGGGATGGTCAGCAGGATCATCGACAGGCTGTCCATGACGCAGCCGAGAGCCAGGTAGAGCAGGAGCATCGCGACCAGCACCAGCATCGGCGACAGGCCGCTGCCGCCGATCACCGCGGCGAGCGCGTCGGGCATCCGGGTGAGCGCCAGGAAGCCGTTGAACAGTTCGGCGCCGAACAGAATCAGGAAGATCATCGCCGACGCCTCGGCGGCACCCAGCAGGCACTGCTTCAGCCCCTGCCAGCCCATCCGTTCCTTCACTGCCGCCAGCAGGCCGGTCGCGGCGGCCCCGAAAGCGGCGGCCTCGGTCGGGGTGAACGCCCCGGTGTAGATGCCGCCGATCACCAGCAGGAAGATCAGCAGCGCCGGCCAGACGCCGACCAACGAGCGCAACTTCTCCGGCAACGGCAGCTCGGGGCCGGCCGGACCTTCTTCCGGGTACAGCCGGACATAGATCGCGATCGCCAGCATGTAGCCGATAACAGCGAGGATTCCGGGCACGAAGGCGGCCACGAACATCTTCGCGATGTTCTGCTCGGTCAGGAGGGCGTAGATCACGAGTATGACCGACGGCGGGATCAGAATCCCCAAAGTCCCGCCAGCTGCAAGGGTTCCAGTCGCGAGTGCACCCGAGTAGTGATAGCGTTTCAGCTCCGGTAGTGCCACCTGGCCCATGGTGGCGGCGGTCGCCAGCGACGAGCCGCAGATCGCGCCGAACAGGCCGCAGCCGCCGATCGCCGCCATGGCGATGCCGCCCGGCCGGTGGCCGAGCCAGGCGTTGGCGGCGCCGAACAGGCCGCGCGACAGCCCCGACCGGGTGGCGAACTGGCCCATCAGGAGGAACAGCGGGATGACCGTCAGCGAATAGCTGGAGAACAGGTAGAAGGCGCTCGACTTCAGCTGCGCGACCAGCGGCATCCAGCCGGCGATCAGCGCGAAGCCGCCGCCGCCGGCGACCATCATCGCCACCCCGATCGGCATGCGCAGCGCCATCAGCGCCAGCATGGCCGCGAACACCGTCAGCCCGAGCGCGATCCCGCTCATGTGGCGCTGTTGGCCGGGGGCAGCACGCGCAGCCCGAGCGCCGCCCCGTGCAGGCAGACCAGGCAGAGCAGGGCGAAGGCCGGAACCATGACCGCGTAGCTGATCCAGGTCGGCACGCCCAGCACCATGGTCTCGTCGTTGGTCAGGAAGGTATCGACCCCGCCCAGGGCCATGCGCCAGGCCACCAGCCCGGCGCAGAAGGCGAAGACCAGCGCGTTCAGGCCGTCCAGCCGGGCGCGGCGGCGCGGCGAAAGACCGCCGGTGAAGAAGTCGACGATGACGTGCCCGCCGCGCAGCTGGCAGTAGGGCAGGAACGCCGCCACCGCCGCACCGGCCCCGAGCTCGACGAGCTCGATATCGCCGGCGATCGGCGCGGTGAACAGGTAGCGGCCCGTGACGCTCACCACCGTCATCACCGCCCCGGCTGTAAGCAGCAGCCCGCCGAAGACCGCGAACCCGACACTGAGCCGGCGCAGCATCGCCCCGACCGGGCCGGCCGGGGCGGTGCTGCGATGCTCCGGCACGGCACCCGTCACTTCGTGTGCTTGTCGATGAGCGCCGAGGCCTCCTTCAGGAGTGCTGCACCATCCTTGCCGGACTTGCCCACCTCGGCGATCCAGTCGCCGGTGACGCTGGCGGTCGTCTCGCGCATCGTCGCCACCTCTGCCGGCGACAGCTCGCGCACGGTCCCGCTCTCCTTGGCCTTGGCGAGACCCGGCTGCTCGATCTCGTCCCACACCTTGCCGACCCACTCCGCCATCTTCATGCCGGTGTGCTCGTCGAGGATCTTGCGCAGGTCGGCCGGCATGCCCTGGTACTTAGCCTTGTTCATCGCCAGGACGAACACCGAGGTGTAGAGCCCACGAGGGCCGGGGATGACCAGGTGGTTGTCGACCAGCTCGGCGATCTTCAGCGGGATGGTGATCTCCCACGGGATCACGGCACCGTCGACAACGCCCTTCGACAGCGCCTCCGGCAGCGCCGGCACCGGCATGAAGACCGGGGCGGCACCCATCTTCTCCAGCGACTGGCCGATCGAGCGGCTCGGCGCCCGGACCTTCAGGCCCGCGAGGTCGGCGACCTTCTCGACGGGCTTCTTGGTGTGGATGACGCCACGGGCATGCACATGGAACATCAGCGGATGCACGTCGGCGAACTCGTCGCGCATGTGCTTCTCATAGAACTCCTGCACCGCCATCGTGGTGGCGGCGGCGGTGGAGACCATGAACGGCAGCTCGAACACCGCCGAGACCGGGAAGCGGCCCGGCGTGTAGCTCGGCAGCGTCCAGACGATGTCGACGACGCCGTCGCGCACCTGGTCGTAGAGCTGCGGCGGCTTGCCGCCGAGCTGCATGGCGGGGAAGATCTCGATGGCGATGCGACCGCCGGATGCCGCCTCCACCTGTTTCTTCCAGGGCTCGAGAACCTTCGCCTGGGTGTTGGCGACCGGTGGCAGGAAGTGGTGCACCCGCAAGGTAACCTCGGCGGCCATGGCGGTCGCGAGCGGCGATACCAGCGCGGCGGCGGCGATCGCGCCGAGCATGAGGCGGCGAGTCTGCATTGGTGATCCTCCCGTTATGACATCCGCTTCCCGTTCCTGCATCGGGTCGGCGTCTTCCGCGCGATGGCGGTTGCCGAAGACTATGAAAACCGGCTGTTCGCGTGTCAACGCAACAGAGTTGATTTGACCAGATCAGCAGCATAACCGTCAGACAACTTGGAACATGGTGTTTGGTTATGCCAGTAGGCCGCGGCTGCGCCGATGCCCGCGAAAGCCTGTCCTGGACGCGCGCCCCCGGGTCGGCTCAAATGCCTGGCTGCAATTGCGCGAACGATCGGCGGCGCCGCAGTACAGGTGTTTCCGTCAAGTCTGACGAACCGATAAAGCGAGACTTCTCGATGAGATACCTGCATACCGGAAACGTTCTCCGCGATCCGCCTGCTCGTAACGGCTGCGCAATGAACTGGTCCGGCTGCCGTCGCCCCGTCGCGCCGCCGCCGGGCGCCTGACGTGCGTATCGCGACCTGGAACATCAACTCGGTCCGAATGCGCCTGCCGCGCGCCCTGGAGCTGCTGGCGACCGAGCAGCCGGACGTGCTGTGCCTGCAGGAGATCAAGGCGCTTGCCGACCAGTTCCCGGCATCCGCCTTCGCCGAGGCCGGCTACCCGCATCAGGCGGTGGTCGGGCTGAAAGGCTACAATGGCGTGGCGGTGGTCTCCAGGCTGCCGCTCGAGGAGACCGGGCGGTGCGACTTCTGCGCCAAGGCCGACGCCCGCCACCTGGCGGTGCGGATCGCCGGCGGACCGGAACTGCACAATCTCTACATCCCGGCCGGCGGCGACATCCCCGATCCGGCGGCCAACCCGAAATTCGCGCACAAGCTCCAGTTCCTGGACGAGATCACAGCGTGGTTCGGCACCTCCCGCCATGCCGGCCAGCCGATGATCCTGGTCGGCGACCTCAACATCGCGCCGCTGGAGACCGACGTCTGGTCGCACAAGCAATTGCTCGACGTGGTCAGCCACACCCCGGTCGAGGTCGCGGCGCTGGCCGAGCTGCAGGCCGGACTCGGCTGGGTCGACGCGGTCCGTCACCGGATCCCACCTTCGGAGCGGCTATACACCTGGTGGAGTTATCGGGCGCGCGACTGGGAGCTGTCCGACCGGGGACGACGACTGGACCATGTGTGGGTGACGCCGCCACTGGCGTCGGCGGTCGGCGGCGTCACGGTGTTGCGGGCCGCGCGCGGCTGGGAGAAGGCATCGGACCACGTGCCGGTGATCGTCGATCTCGACATCGGCTGAGGGCGCGGGTTACGCCGCGCCGATCCCGGCGCGCATCCGGCCGCTCAGCACCAGGCCGAGCAGGTGCGCATAGCCGCGGGCGTCGTCGATGGCGCGGTGGCTGTGGTGGTGGCCGCCGAGCCAGTGCTCCGGGTAGCCGTCGCGGCTGCAGCGGTCATAGTCCCAGCCGGTCACCGCCATGACCATGGATGGCAGGTCGAGGCCGCTCGCGAAGCACAGGCCCGGCGAGCGTGGCCGGCGGAACAGCCGGCGGCCGACGTAGCGCTGCAGGTACCAGTCGATCCAGACACCGTCGAAGGTCAGGGGGTGGGCGACGAACACCGGGGTGCCCGGCAGGGCTGCCAGCCAGTCGGTGTAGCCTGGCATCGCGGTGCCGGGCTCTTGCCGGTCGAGCATGGCTTGCCGCCAGGCCTCAGGCTCAGTGCGCCACCAGTCCATGGTGCCGGGGTCCTGGGCGGCACCCGGCAGCGGCAACAGGTTGACGGTGAACTCCGAGAGGGTTTGCCCGCCGGCGTCGCAGGCCACCGAGCCGAAGCTGAGCATCGAGTGCCGCCCGGGGTCCGGTCCGTCGGTCTCGATGTCGGTGACCACGAAGATCGTCGGCGGTGGCATCGGCGTCATGATTTGCGCAGCATGTGGATGCGGCCGTCCTCCACGCCCTCGGGGAGTGGCAGCGGTGCCAGCCCCGGCACGCCCGTGACCGGCTGGTCGCTGACCAGCACCGCGCCATGCGCCAGCAGCCCGGCGATCATCGGGGCGGCGCGGGCGACCAGCGCCATGCTCTGCGCCTTGTCGCCCGTGCCGATGTCGAGATGCGCCAGCACGGCACCGTGTCCGAGTTCGGTCAACGCCCGCGGCAGGGTCTCGAACAGGTCGCCGAGATAAAGGTCCGCTTCCGGCGGGATGCAGTCGGGATGCGCCGCGACCTGACGGTCGAACACCACCACCCGCCGTCCGGGCAGGATGCTGCGCAGGTGGTCGTAGGTACGGCCGTTGCCGAGCCCGAACTCCAGGGCATGCCCCGGCAGATGCGCGACCCGGCGCGCCGCGTCCTCGAGCGCGGCCTTCTGGGCGTGGAGGCGACGAATCGCACTATCCAGCCTGCTCATGCTGTAATCCTCTGTTAATGCGTCTTAAATCGGTTCGTTACCGCGGTGATGCCCGGCTGACCGCGTCGCGCAGCTGGGCGTTGGTCCGCTCCAGTCGGGCGGCCAGCTCGCGCATGATCTCGATGGCGATCTGCGGAAATTCGTTTACCAGGCGGAAGAACAGCTCCTTGGTCACCTTCAGCGTCGTTACGCGTTCGGTTGCGGTCACCGTCGCGGTGCGCGGCACATCGCACAGGATGGCGATCTCGCCGACCACGTCGCCGCGGCCCAGCCGCGCCACCTCGATGTCGCCGTTCGGCGTCGCGATCCGCACCGCCGCCACGCCCTCGATGATGATGTAGGCGGCATCGCCGGTGTCGCCCTGCCGGCACAGCACCTGGTCGGCCTGGTAGGTCAGGCGCTCCGAAGTGAAGGCCAGCAGCTTCAGCTTGGAGGGTTCGATCTTGGCGAACAGCGGAATGTTCCGCAGGAGCTCGACTTCCTGATTGATGCTCATCGTCTCGCTCTCCTCCGTCAGCCGCCGGCAGCCATGGCGTGGAACTCGGTGCCGTCGCGGTCGAGGTTGTCGGGTGCCCCGTCCTCGACCACCTTGCCGCCGCGCAGCACCGCCACCCGCTGGAATCGCCGGGCCAGGTCGGCCCGCTGCAACGCCCAGATCACCGTCCGCCCCTCGGTCTCGGCCAGGACGCGGTCGACCACGCGGCCCTGTGCCGAGGAGTCGATCGCACCTGAGGCATCGTTGAACACCAGGACTTCCGGCCGGCGCAGCAGCACCCGGGTGATGCCGATTTTCTGGCGCTGCGCGGCGGTCAGGCGCGATCCGCCGATCCCGACCTGGAAATCCAGCCCGACCCCGATGACCGTGTCGCGCAGCCCGAGCGCCTCCAGGACCTCGGCGATCACCACTCCGACCCGCGCCGCGGCATCGGCCTGGCCATAGGCGATCTTGCCGAACAGCACGTTGTCCTGAACCGACGCGGCGGCGTTGTAGGCGTCGGCCGAGAAGAAGGCCACGGAGTCCGCGAGCTCCGACGGCAGGTTCGCCGCGAAGGACCGCCGTGCCTCCAGGATGCGCGCCATCATCGCCTCGTCGAGCAGGCCGAGGCGGTGACGCGCCGGGATCAGCCGGAACGGCAGCGACAGCAGGCGCGTCCGGTCGTCCGCGGAGAGCCCGTCCATGCCGCCGCGGTCGGCCCGGCCGACCAGCGCCTGGAACTCCGGCAGGTCGTCCGGCGAGATGAAGCTGAACTGGGCAAAGAACTCATGGTCAGCCGGCAGGTCGGCGAACAACTCGACCATGGTCGCCGCCATGTCGCGGCCCATCGTGAGGAAATCGGCGGTCAGCCCGACGGCGTCGAGGGTCTGCCGGACATAACCGTTGGCGGCGATCGCGTCGGTCGCGAAACGGCCATCGACCGGGGTTCCGTAGAGCAGGTTCTCGGCCACCGAGGCGTTGGTGTTGAAGCGGTCGGCGGCGAACGGCTCGACCAGCTCCGCGAGAGCCGGATCGCCGCCCAGCCGGTCGGCGAAGCTGCGCCGTGCCTCCAGGATCCGTGCGGCCACCTCCGGCCGGCGCTCCGGATCGAGGGTGCCGCGCAGGCCGAGCTGGTAGCAGTCGTCGCACAGGTCGACGGCGTCGAGTAGCTGAACCAGGCGTTGCGACAGAGTGTCGCCGTCGGCGACGCCGATCGCCTCGAAGTCGATCCATTCCGCGTTGGGGTCGTCGGTCGAGTTGCCCGATACCTCGGCGCCGGCCCGGGCGCGCTGGGCCGCCGCCTTCGCCGCCTCGTCGCGCTCGGGCGTGCGAAGCGGCTGGTGCATGGCGCCCATCAGCAGGTTTTCGCGAATGCTGGTGGAGAATGCGAATGCCGCCGGGCCGACATAGCCGATCCGGCGACCGGTCACCGCCTCCGGCAGGCCGCTCATGTCGCGGTCGCCGAAGCTCAGGCTGCCGGAGGTCGGCAGCGCCAGGCGCGCCAGCACCATGGCGAGCGCCTCCTTGCCGCCGTTGGTCGGACCGAGCAGCGCGATCCGCTCGCCGGGCTCGATGCGCAGGCTGATGCCCTCGAGCTGGGTCTCGCCGTCGTCGTCGACATAGCCGAGGTTCGACGAGCGCAGGCCGGCCGGCGAGGGCGGGCCGGCGCTGGCGTCGCCGGTCTGCAGGCCGGCGTCCATGACCCCTGGGGGATCGAACTGCTCGATCACCTGCTCATACTTGATGCGGGCATCCTCCTTGCGCTCGTAGTAGCCGAGAAGTTCCTTCCACGGTGCCGAGAGGTCCTTGTAGGCCGCCAGAACCGCAACCATCGCGCCCAGCGACAGGTGACCAAGCACCACCAGGTAGCCGCCGATCGCGTAAAAGAAGAACGGCGTGACCTGCGCCAGGAAATTGTTGAGGAATTTGATGAAAAACTTTTTCTTGTAGATCTCGAAGCGGATCTCGTAGATCCGCCCCAGCCGCTCGGCGAAGCGCGCCAGCATCAGACGGGCGGCGTCGTTGGCATGGACTTCCTGCACGCCGGACACGCTTTCCCCGATCTTGTCGGAGAGTGCGCGAACCGTGCGTACCCGCTCCTTGCCGAGCTGGTTCACCTGCCGTTGCAGCTTGGGGATGATATAGGCCTGCACCGGATAGAGCGAGATCGCCGCCAGCCCCAGCACCGGGTCCTGCATGAACATGAAGAACAGGATGGTGATGAGCGTGCCGCCCTGGAACGCCGGCAGCGAGATCGAGTCGCCGATGAAGCCGCCGAGCGGCTCGACCTCGGCGGTGATCATCGGGATGATCTCGCCCTGGCTCATTCGCCGGAACCGGCCGAGCGGGAACCGCAGGACGCGGGCATAAAGCTCGTAGCGCAGCCGCCGCAGCATCCGCTCGCCGAGCTGCCCGCGGTAGACGTTGATGACGTATTTGAACGCGCCGTTGATGCACACCAGCGCCAGGAACAGCCCCGACAGCGTCCACAGGTATTCCAGCTGCTGGAACGAGAAGCCGAGCCATTCGACCGGGAAGGTGGCCTTGCCCTTGGCGTCGAGCGCCTCGTTGATGATCTTCTTCGGCAACTCGAGGGAAAAATACAGGAACGGGAACGACAGCGCCGTCATGACCAGCAGCACCAGCTGTTCACGCTTGCTGAACCGGAAGATGAACCGGTAGATAGTCGATTCCATGAGGACCGGTGTGGCGGCTGTCGATTGCGCGGATAGTGGAAGCAATCTCCCCGGCGATCAACACTGGAGCGTCTGAAAAGGTTACGGTTTCGAGGGCGAGACCATTGTGGCATAGTCGGCGCGCGATAGGTCGCAGCCGGCGGTCCACGACATCCGGCAACGGTCGCGAGGGGACCGATGAGTCAGCCTAGGCGTCGGACGCATGCCCGCGTCCTGATGTACAGCCACGACACGCTCGGTCTCGGGCACCTGCGCCGGTGCCGGGCGATCGCGCATGCCCTGGTGGAGGCCGACCCCGGCGTCAGCGTGCTGATCCTGTCGGGCTCGCCGATCATCGGCAGCTTCGACTTCCGGACCCGTGTGGATTTCGTGCGGATCCCCGGCGTCATCAAGCTGCGCAACGGCGACTACACCTCGCTGTCGCTGCACATGGACATCGAGGAGACGGTGCAGCTGCGCGCCGCCATCATCAAGCACACCGCCGAGCATTTCGATCCGGACGTGTTCATCGTCGACAAGGAGCCCTGGGGGCTGCGCGGCGAGGTCAAGGACACGCTGGAGATGTTGAAGGCGCGCGGCACGCCGCTGGTGCTCGGCCTGCGCGACGTCATGGACGAGCCGGAGCTGCTGCTGCCGGAGTGGGAGCGCAAGAAGGTGCTTCCGGCGTTGCAGGACCTGTACGACGAGATCTGGGTCTACGGCGTCCAGGAGGTCTGCGACCCGTATGAGGGCTTGGAGATCCCGGCGACGGTGCGGGCGAAGACCCGGTATACCGGCTATCTGCGGCGGCACGCCTCCAAGGTGTCGACCCCGGCGCCGTCGCTGCCGTTCGGCGACGAGCCCTACCTGCTGGTGACGGCCGGCGGCGGCGGCGACGGCGAGCCGATGATGGACTGGGTGCTGCGGGCCTACGAGGAGGACCGCCAGCTGCCCTACCCGGCGCTGATGGTGCTGGGGCCGTTCATGCCGCAGGAGCAGCAGCGCGAGCTGATCGAGCGCGCCGAGCGGCTGGAGGGCCGGGTGCACGTCATCACCTTCGACTCGCGGATCGAGGGGCTGATGGCGCGCTGCGCCGCGATCGTCGCGATGGGCGGCTACAACACGTTCTGCGAGATCCTGTCCTTCGACAAGCGGGCGCTGATCGTGCCGCGGACCGTGCCGCGGCTGGAGCAGTACATCCGCGCCAAGCGCGCCGAGGAGCTCGGGCTGCTGAGCGTGGTGGTGGAGGACGGCGACCGCGACCCCAAGGTGATGGCCGAGGCGATCCGCCGGCTCCCCTCCCAGAAGCTGCCCTCGGAAGCGACCGAGCTGCAGCTGCTGGAGGGCCTGGATCGGGTCGCCCAACTGGTCGACCGCTGGGTGGCGCGGGCGCGGCCGGTCGTGCCGTTCCGCCAGCAGGCGTGACCGGCCCCGAGATCCGCGGTGCCGGGCCGGCCGGCGATGCCGCGAAGATGGTGGCGGCGGAACCGGTGGCGGTGGTGCTGAAGGGCTATCCCCGGCTGTCCGAGACCTTCATCGCCCAGGAGCTGCTGGGCCTGCAACGTCGCGGCCTGGCGTTCCGGATCGTGTCGCTGCGGCGGCCGACCGACAAGGCGGCGCATCCGGTGCACGACGCCATCACCGCTCCGGTCGACTACCTGCCGGAATATCTCTACCAGGAGCCGCTGCGGGTGCTGCGCGGCTGGCGGGTGGCGCGGCGGCTGCCGGGCTGGCGGGCAGCGGCCGCGGCGTGGTGGCGCGACCTGCTGCGCGACCCGACCCCGAACCGTGTCCGGCGCTTCGGCCAGGCCTGTGTTCTGGCCGCCGAGCTCGACCCGGCGATTCGGCACCTGTACGCGCATTTCCTGCACACCCCTGCCTCGGTGGCCCGCTACGCGGCGCTGATCAGCGGGCGGAGCTGGTCGGCCTCGGCGCATGCCAAGGACATCTGGACCACCCCGGACTGGGAGAAGCGCGAGAAGCTGGCGGAGGCCGAGTGGGCGGTGACCTGCACCGCAGTCGGCCGCGACCACCTGGCGGCGCTGGCGCCGGATCCGTCGCGGGTGGCGCTCCTGTATCACGGCCTCGACCTCGCCGACTTTCCGCCGCCGGCCGCCCGTCCGCGCCGCGATGGCGGCGATCCCGGGGATCCGGTGGTGATCGTGTCGGTCGGCCGGGCGGTCGCCAAGAAGGGCTACGACGACCTGCTGGAAGCCCTGGCGGCGTTGCCGGCGGGACTGCACTGGCGGTTCGTGCATGTCGGCGGCGGCACCCTCAAGGACGAACTGCGCCAGCGGGCGGCGAGCCTCGGCATCGCCGACCGGGTGACCTGGCGGGGCGCCCAGCCGCGGGCGGCGGTGCTGGCCGCGCTCGCCGGTGCCGACCTGTTCGTGCTGGCCAGCAAGGTGGCGCGCGACGGCGACCGCGACGGCCTGCCGAACGTGCTGATGGAGGCACAGGCCGCCGGCCTCGCGGCGGTCGCCACCCGGGTCTCGGCGATCCCCGAGCTGATCGAGGACGGCGTCACCGGAGTGCTGGTGCCGCCGCAGGATCCGGCGGCACTGGCGGCGGCACTGGCGCTGCTGGCGCGTGACCCGGGCCGGCGCGCCGTGCTCGGTGCGGCCGGTCGCGAGCGCGTGCGGACGGCATTCGGCCACGACGCCGGGCTCGACCGTCTGGCGGCGCGCTTCGGCCTCGCGGGCAGCACCTCCGGCTTTGCCGACGTGGCATGAGGATCGCGTTCTATGCGCCGCTGAAGCCGCCGGACTCGGACCGCCCCTCGGGCGACCGGACCATGGCGCGGCTGCTGATCGCGGCGCTCGAGCGCTCGGGCCACTCGGTCGAGCTGGCGTCGCGGCTGCGCAGCCGCGACGCGACCGGGCTGGCCGACCGCCAGCGCCGCCTGGCCGACCTCGGCGGCCGCCTGGCGGAGCGGTACCTGCGATCGGTCGCGGCCGGTGGCCGACCCGCGCCGGAGCTGTGGTTCACCTACCATCTCTACTACAAGGCGCCGGACTGGGTCGGCCCGGCGGTCGCCGACGGTCTCGGCATACCCTATGTCGCGGCCGAGGCCTCGGTCGCCGGCAAGCGCGCCGGCGGGCCGTGGGACCTCGGTCACCGCGCCACCCTGGCGGCGCTGGCGCGCGCCGACCTGGTGATCGGCTTCAACAGCCGCGATGCCGCCGCCGTCCGGCCGGCGCTCGGACCCAGGGGGCACTACCGGCACCTGCCGCCGTTCCTCGACCCGGCACCGTCGCACGACCGCGGCGAGGCGCGCGCCGCGGTCGGCGCGCTGCTGGGACTGCCGGTCGACGTCCCCTGGCTGCTGGCCGTCGGCATGATGCGGCCGGGGGCGAAGGCGGCATCCTATCGCCTGCTGGGCCGGGCCCTCGCCGGCCTCGCCGGCGAGCCGTGGCAGCTGATCGTCGTCGGTGACGGCCCGGCGCGGGCCGAAGTCGTCGAGGCCCTGGCACCGCTGGCCGGCCGGGTGCGGCTGGCCGGGGCCGCCGAGCCGGCACGGCTCAGGGGCTTCTATGCCGCCGCCGACCTGATGGTCTGGCCGGCGATCCAGGAGGCCTACGGCATGGCGCTGCTGGAGGCCCAGGCGGCCGGGCTGCCGGTGCTCGCCGGCGACGTCGGCGGCGTGCCTGACATCGTGCGGGACGGGGTGACCGGGCGGCTGGTGCCGGAAGGCGACGCCGACAGTTTCGCCGCGGCGCTGCGGGTCCTGCTCGATGACCCGGCGGCGCGGCTCCGGATGGGCGAGGCGGCCCGCCGCAACGTGCTGGCCCGGCATGGTGTCGCCGCCGCCGCCGCCGCGCTCGACAGCTGGCTGCGCGATACGGTCGAGCGTCGCCGCGCCGGCAGCGGCGCGGGGCCGACGTGACGATGCGCCTCGTCCTGCTGCGCCACGGCCCGACCGAATGGAACGCCGAGCGGCGGCTGCAGGGCCGCGCGGACGTCCCGCTGTCGCCGGCCGGCCGCGCCGCGGTCGCGCGCCGCCGGATCCCGCCCGAGCTGGCCGACCTGTGCTGGCTGGCCAGTCCGCTGGCCCGGGCACGGGAGACCGCCGGGCTGCTCGGTGTCGAGGCGGCCGAGGAACCGGCGCTGATCGAGATGGACTACGGCGCCTGGGAAGGCCGGACCCTGGCGGAGATCCGCGCCGCCGACCCCGCGGCGGCGGCGGCCAACGAGGCGCGCGGGCTCGACTTCCGGCCGCCCGGCGGCGAGAGCCCGCGCGACGTCCAGGCGCGGCTGACGGCCCTCGGCCGCCGGCTGCTCGCCGAAGGACGCGACACCGCCGCGGTGACCCACAAGGGGGTGATCCGGGCCGCCATGGCGCTCGCCACCGGCTGGGACATGACCGGGCGGCCGCCGCTGCGGCTTGACTGGACCGCGGCCCACCTGTTCCTTCTCGACGCGGCCGGGAATTGGACCCTGGAACGCGCCGACATTCCCCTGGAGCCACCGGCATGAGCGCGCCCCGCGTCCTGCTCGCCCCCCGCGTCCTGCTCTACGTCCAGAACCTGCTCGGCATCGGCCATCTGCGGCGTGCGGCGGCGGTGGCGCGCGGGCTCATCGCCGAGGGCATGGCGGTGGACTTCGTCTCCGGCGGCATGCCGGTGCCGCACCTGCCGCTGGGTGGCGCCGAGCTGATCCAGCTGCCGCCGGTGCGGGCTGCCGACGACGCCTTCAAGGTGCTGGTCGACGAGCACGACCGGCCGATCGACGACGCCTTCCGCACCGACCGCCGCGACCGGCTGCTCGGCCTGCTGGAGCAGCGCCGCCCGGCGGCGGTGATCACCGAGCTGTTCCCGTTCGGCCGCCGGCAGATGCGCTTCGAGCTGCTGCCGCTGCTGGCGGCGGCGCGGGCTGCGGCATGGCGGCCGCTGGTGCTGTCGTCGATGCGCGACATCCTGGTCACCAAGCCACGCGCCGATCGCAACCAGGAGATCGTCGACACCCTCAACCAATGGTACGACGCCGCGCTGATCCACGCCGATCCGACGCTGATCCGGCTGGAGCGGACCTTCCCGATGGCGGCTGCGATCCGGGTGCCGCTGACCTACACCGGCTATGTGGTGAACGCCGACGAGCTGGTGGTGCCGGACGCCGACCCGCTGGCCGGCGGCGAGGTGCTGGTATCGGCCGGCGGTGGTGCCGTCGGCCACGACTTCGTGCGCCGGGTGGCCGACGCCATGCCGTCGCTGCCGCTGGCCGAGCGCACCTGGCGCTTCGTCACCGGCCACCACATGCGTCCCGACGCGGCGGCGTATCTGCGGGCTCTCGGCCGCCCGAACCTGGTGGTCGAGACCATGCGCCCGGACCTGCCGGCGCTGATGGCCGGGGCGGCGCTGTCGATCAGCCAGGCCGGCTACAACACCCTGCTGGAACTGCTGGCGGTGCGCGCCCGCGCCGTGGTGGTGCCGTTCGAGGGCGGGGTGGAGACCGAGCAGCGGCTGCGCGCGGAGCTGCTGGCGCAGGCCGGCGCCCTGGAGGTGGTCGCCGAGCCGGAGCTCGGGCCGGCGACGCTGGCGGCGGCGATCGGCCGGGCGCTGGCGCGGCCGCGCGATGCGGTGCCGGCGATCGACCTGGCGGGCGCCCGCGCCACCGGGGTCATCGTCGCGCGGATGCTCCGCGAGCGGGCGGCGGGATGACCGCTATCGGGCTCGACCGGCTCCACGCCGCCCTGGACGCCGTCGGCGCCGCCGGCAGGTGCATCGACCTGTGGTGGCGCGACGACGACCTGGAGCGTGCGACCCCGGCGCTCGCCGCCCTGCTCGACGCGCTCGGCGAGCACGGCGTGGCACCCGGCCTGGCGGCGATCCCCGGCCGCCTGGTGCCGGACGCGGTCGCGGCACTCGCCGGCGGACCGGCACGCCTGCTGGTGCATGGCTGGCTGCACGCCGACCATTCGGCACCATTGGCGAAGAAATCGGAACTCGGCCCCGAGCGGCCGGCCGCGGTCCGGCTGGCGGAGATCGCCGACGCCCGCCGGCGGCTCTGCGCGCTGGCCGGAGAGCGTGCGCTGCCCTGCCTCGTGCCGCCCTGGAACCGCATCGGCGACGACCTGCTCGGGCGGCTGCCGGAGACCGGGGTGACGGCGCTGTCGGGCTTCGCGGTGCGGGGACGGCTGCCGCCGCCGGCCGCGGTGCCGCGGCTCGACACCCATCTCGACCTGATCGACTGGCGCGCCGGGCGGGCGCCGATCTCCGCAGAGGCCGCTGCCGAGACCCTCGCCGGATGGATCGGCGTACCGGCGGTCGCGCCCGGCGAGGATCATGCCCGCCGGTGTGGCGAATCGCGGGTGGACGGACCGATCGGAATCCTGTCCCATCACCTCGTCACCGGTGCTGCGGCATGGCGGGCGTGGCGGCCGTTGCTCGCCGCGCTCGCCGGACATGCGGCCGTGCGGTGGCTGGACCCGGCGGCGGCCCTCGCGGCCGTCGGGGTGCCGCTGTCGGTGGGGACCGAGACTCGGAGGACGGGGTGACGACGCACCGCTACGATCGGAGCGCCATAGGATGGGACTACGCGCGCGGCGGTTTCGGCCTGGCGCTGACCGGCGGCCCGGCGTTGTCGGTGCCGATGGTGTCCTGGCTCGGCTTCGTGTTCGGCGGGCTCGGCGTGTTGTTCGCGATCTACCTCGGCCGCACCTGGCTGCGCTCGGTGACGGTCGTCGAGGTCGACGAGACCGGCATCCGCACCACCGGGCCGCTCGGGGCGGTGATCGCCTGGTCTGACCTCGCCGACCTGGATCTGCGGTATTTCGCGACCCGGCGTGACAAGGAAGCCGGCTGGATGCAGATGAAGCTGCGTGGCGGCGGGGCGTCGATGTCGCTGGAATCCAGCCTGCAGGACTTCGCGATCGTGGCCGAGCGGGTGGCCGAGGCGGCGGCGCGTAACCGCCTTGCGCTTTCGGACGTGACCCGGGAGAATCTGCGGGCGCTGGGGCTCTCCTCCGGCGCCGGGGTACCGGGGGGGACGGTGCCGGAGCGGGTGGAGCGGGTGGGGACCGAATGACCGACCGCGTCACGCCACTGCTGCGCGTCAACGACCTCCGGGTCGGCTTCGACCTGCCGGAGGGCCGGCTGGTGGCGGTCGACGGCGTGTCGTTCCAGATCCGGCGTGGCGGCACCGTGGCGCTGGTCGGTGAGTCCGGCTCCGGCAAGTCGGTGGTCAGCCAGGCGATCATGAGCCTGCTGCCGCGTCCGGCGCGGGTCCTCGGCGGGTCGATCCTGTTCGCCGATCCGGACAAGCCCGGCACCATCACCGACATCGTGCGGCTGGCGCCCGACGGGCGGGCGATGCGCGACCTGCGCGGCGGCCGGATCTCGATCATCTTCCAGGAACCGATGACCTCGCTGTCGCCGCTGCACACGGTCGGCGACCAGGTCGGCGAGGCGCTGGAGCTGCATCGCGACGTGTCCTCGACCGAGGCGCGCGAGCTGACCCGCGACATGCTGCGGCTGGTCGGCTTCCCGGATCCCGACCGGGCGCTGCGCACCTACCCCTTCGAGCTGTCCGGCGGGCTGCGCCAGCGCGCCATGATCTCGATGGCGCTGGTCTGCCGGCCGGCGCTGCTGATCGCCGACGAGCCGACGACCGCGCTCGACGTCACCATCCAGGCACAGATCCTCAAGCTGATCCGCGACCTGCAGCAGGAGCTGCACATGGCGCTGCTGCTGATCACCCACGACCTCGGGGTGGTCGCAAACGTCGCCGAGGAGGTGGTGGTGATGTACCGCGGCCGGGTCATGGAATCGGGCGACGTGGAGGACATCTTCCGCCGGCCGCAGCATCCCTACCTGAAGGCGCTGATGGCGGCGGTGCCGCGGTTCGACATGGCGCCGGGCGAGCGGCTGCGGCCGCTGCGCGAGATCAAGGCGGAGACCGGCCACCTGCTGGCCGGCTCTGCGGACCAGGCCGACCTGGTGCGGAGCGGTGCCGCGCAGCAGGCGCCGATGCTGTCCGTCGAGGGCATCAGCAAGACCTACTCGATCCGCAAGGCCGGGCTGCTCGGGACCCAGGCGCGCCAGGTGGCGGCGCTGGACGACGTATCCTTCGAGGTGCGCCGCGGCGAATGCCTCGGGCTGGTCGGGGAGTCCGGCTGCGGCAAGACGACGCTGTCGAAGGTCATCATGCGCGCCGTCGGCCCCGACGCCGGCCGGGTCACCTTCACCGACGACGACGGTCCGCTCGACGTTCTGGCGCTGCAGGGCTCGGCGTTGACCCGGTTCCGGCGCAAGCTGCAATTCGTGTTCCAGGATCCGTTCGGCTCGCTCAACCCGCGCATGCCGGTGTTCGACATCATTGCCGAGCCGCTGGTGATCCACGGCATCGGCACCCCGGCCTGGCGGCGCGAGATGGTGTCCGAGCTGATGAAGCTGGTCGGCCTCGATGCCCGGCACCTCAGCCGGTATCCGCACAGCTTCTCCGGCGGCCAGCGCCAGCGCATCGGCATCGCCCGCGCCCTGGCGCTGCGGCCGCCGATGCTGATCTGCGACGAGCCGGTGTCGGCGCTCGACGTCTCGATCCAGGCGCAGGTGCTGAACCTGCTGAAGGACCTGAAGGCCAAGCTGGGTCTCACCTACCTGTTCATCTCGCACAACCTGGCGGTGGTCGACTACATCGCCGACCGCATCGCCGTGATGTGCGCCGGGCGGCTGGTCGAGCTGGCGCCGCGCGAGGAGCTGTTCCGCAACCCGGTGCACCCCTACACCCGGGCGCTGCTGGCGGCGGTCCCCGACCCCAGCCTCGACCGTCCCCTCGACTTCTCGCGCATCATGGACGAGCGCGCCTCGCGTCCCGCCGAATGGCCGGCCCCGTTCACCATCGACGACGACAGCCGCCCGGCCTTCGTCGACCTCGGCGGCGAGCATTTCGTGCGCGCCGACCCGCGCATTCTCAACCTGAGGCTGGCGTCGTGAGCCGGCGGCGCGTCGTGGCCCGGTTCGCGGCGGCCTGCGCAGGGGCGGTCTGGCTGGTCCTGGCCGGCCTCATGCCGGTGGCCGCCGTCGGGGCGGATGGCTACCGCGAGCCGCCGATCCTGGCCGAGAGCGTCGCCGCCGGCCGGCTGCCGCCGGTCGCCGAGCGGCTGCCGAAGCAGCCCTGGGTGGTCGATCTCGGTGCCGAGGGCAAGGAGCCGGGCCAGTACGGCGGCACCCTGCCGATGATCATGGGCCGGGACAAGGACAGCCGGCTGATGGTCGTCTACGGCTACGCCCGGCTGGTCGGCTACCGTCCGGGCAGCTTCGATCTGGTGCCCGACCTGGCGGCGGCGGTCGAGGTCCGCGACGACAGGGTCTTCACCTTCACGCTGCGCGAGGGCCACCGCTGGTCCGACGGCCATCCCTTCACCACCGAGGACTTCCGGTATTTCTGGGAGGACGTCGCCGGCAACAAGGCGCTGTCGCCGACCGGCCCGCCGAGCGAGCTCATGCTCGACGGCGAGGCGCCGCGGGTCGAGATCCTGTCGCCGACCGTGGTGCGCTATTCCTGGTCGAAGCCGAACCCGGAGTTCCTGCCGGCGCTGGCCGGCGCCCGGCCGCTCTACCTGTACCGGCCGGCGCACTACCTGAAGCCGATGCACGGCGACTATGCCGAGCCGGCCGCCCTCGACAAGCTCGTCAAGAAGCATCACCAGCGCAACTGGGCTTCGCTGCACAACAAGCTCGACAACCTCTACAACTTCGACAACCCGGCGCTGCCGACGCTGCAGCCTTGGGTGGCGGTGACCGAGTCACCCGCCGACCGCTTCGTGTTCCGCCGCAACCCGTTCTTCCATCGCGTCGACGCGGAGGGGCTCCAGCTGCCCTATATCGACGAGGTGGTGTTCCAGGTCGCCGCTCCGGGCCTGATCCCGGCCAAGACCGGGGCCGGCGATGCCGGGCTGCAGGCGCGCTACCTGTCGTTCGACGACTACACCTTCCTGCGGCAGTCCGAGACGCGCTCGGGCTACGAGACCTATCTCTGGCGCACCGCTTACGGCTCGCACCTGTCGCTGTACCCGAACATGAACGCCGAGGACCCGGTGTGGCGCACGCTGATGCGCGACGTCCGGTTCCGTCACGCGCTGTCGCTGGCGATCAACCGCCACGAGATCAACGAGGTCATCTACTACGGCCTGGCGCTGGACGGGAACGACACCGTGCTGCCGAGCTCGCCGCTGCACCGCGACGGGCTGCGCGAGCGCTGGGCGAACTACGACCCGGCGGCCGCGAACGCCCTGCTCGACGCCATCGGCCTTACAGAGCGCGACAGCCGCGGTGTGCGGTTGCTACCCGACGGCCGGCCGGCCGAGATCGTGGTCGAGACCGCCGGCGAGAGCACCGAGCAGACCGACGTCCTGGAGCTGATCCATGACGGCTGGATGGCGGTGGGCATCAAGCTGTACAGCCGGCCGACCCAGCGCACCGTGTTCCGCAACCGGGTGTTCGCCGGCAAGACCCTGATGTCGATCTGGTCGGGCATCGAGAACGGCCTGGCGACCGCCGACACCAGCCCGCAAGCCTTCGCGCCGACCGACCAGACCCAGTACATGTGGCCGCGCTGGGGGCAGTACTACCAGACCGGTGGTGCTGCCGGCGAACTGCCGGCGCTGCCGGAGGCCCGGCAGCTGATGGACCTGTACCGGGCCTGGCGCAGCGCCGGCTCGCGTGCGGAGCGCACCGCGATCTGGCGCCAGATGCTCGACATCTGGGCCGAGCAGACCTTCAGCATCGGCCTGGTCGCCGGCGTGCTGCAGCCGATCGTGGTCGATCTCGAACTGCACAACGTGCCGGTACAGGGCGTCTACGCCTGGGAGCCGGGCGCGCATTTCGGGGTATACCGCCCCGACACCTTCTTCTTCGGCCCGCCGCGTCCGCGGACGCCCGAATCGGTGCTGACCGCGGCCGTGCGGAGCCGGAGCTAGGGCATGTTCGACTATCTGGTGCGCCGCCTGCTGATCATGGTCCCGACGCTGGTCGCGATCAGCATCATCACCTTCATCATCATCCAGCTGCCGCCGGGCGACTACCTGTCGACGCTGATCGCCGAGATGGAGAGCCAGGGCGAGAACGTCGACGTCGCCAAGATCGCCGCGCTGCGGGCGCAGTATGGTCTCGACCGGCCATACTGGGAGCAGTACCTGGTGTGGGCGGTCGGGATGCTGCGCGGCGACTTCGGCTACAGCTTCGAATACCAGCTGCCGGTGGCCGACGTGGTCGGCGACCGGGTGATGCTGACGATCATCCTGAACTTCGGCACCATCCTGTTCATCTACCTGGTGTCCTTCCCGATCGGCATCTACTCGGCGACCCACCAGTACAGCTGGGGCGACTACGGCCTCACCTTCATCGGCTTCATCGGCCTGGCGACGCCGAACTTCCTGCTGGCGCTGGTGCTGCTGTATTTCGCCAACATCTGGTTCGGCACCTCGATCGGCGGGCTGATGGACCCGGTCTACATCGACCAGCCCTGGACCTGGGGCAAGATCCTGTCGGTGCTGGAGCATCTGTGGGTGCCGGTGCTGGTGATCGGCACCTCGGGTACCGCGTCGATGATCCGGCGGCTGCGCGCCAACCTGCTGGACGAGCTGCAGAAGCAGTATGTGATCACCGCCCGCGCCAAGGGCCTGCCGCCGATGCGGGCGCTGCTGAAATATCCGCTCCGCATGTCGCTGAATCCGTTCATCTCCGACATCGGCAACATGCTGCCTCAGGTGGTGTCCGGCTCGGCGGTGGTGGCCATGGTGCTTTCGCTGCCGACGACAGGGCCGATGCTCATCAAGGCGCTGCAGAGCCAGGACATGTATCTCGCCGGCTCGTTCCTGATGTTCCTGGCGGCGCTGACCGTGGTCGGCATGCTGCTGTCCGACCTGGCGCTCGCCTGGCTCGACCCGCGCATCCGGCTCGGCGGAGGCACTTCACGATGAGCGCCACCGACGAACCACGCCCCCGCGCCCGCCACTTCGTCGACCGGGCGCCGTTCAACCCGTCCTTCGACGAGGCCCTGACGCCGCAGCAGGAACGCTACTACATGGCGTCGCAGTGGCGGATGATGTGGTGGAAGCTGCGCCGCCATCGCCTCGCGGTCGCCTCGGGCGCCTTCCTGCTGCTGCTCTACGCTTCGGTGCTGATCTCCGAGTTGATCGCACCCTACGCGCTGGCGACCCGCAACACCGAGTTCATCTACGCGCCGCCGCAGGGCGTGCACCTGTTCCGCGACGGCCGCTTCGTCGGACCTTATGTGCTCGGCCTCGACTACGAGCTCGACCTGCGGACCCTGAAGCGCGAATACGTCACAAATCCTGACAAGCCGCAGCCGCTGCGGTTCTTCTGCTCGGGCGATCCCTACGAGTTCTGGGGGCTTTTCAAGGCCGACCTGCACCTGGTGTGCCCGGCGGCCGGCGGCACGCTGTTCCTGCTCGGCACCGACCGGCTGGGGCGCGACATGTTCTCGCGCATCGTCTACGGCACCCGCATCTCGCTGACCGTCGGGCTGATCGGCGTCGCCGTCAGCTTCGTGCTCGGCATCGTCATCGGCGGCATCGCCGGCTACTACGGCGGCTGGCTGGACGCGGCGATCCAGCGGGTGATCGAGGTGCTGCGCTCGTTCCCGGAGCTGCCGCTGTGGATGGCGCTGTCGGCGGCGCTGCCGGTGACCTGGAGCCCGATCGTCGTCTATTTCGGCATCACCCTGATCCTCGGACTGCTCGACTGGACCGGCCTGGCGCGGGCGGTGCGCTCCAAGCTGCTGGCGCTGCGCGAGGAGGATTTCTGCGTCGCCGCCGAGCTGATGGGGGCGAAGCCCAGGCGGATCATCGGCCGCCACCTGCTGCCGAGCTTCATGAGCCACCTGATCGCCTCGGCGACGCTGTCGATCCCGACCATGATCCTGGGCGAGACCGCGCTCAGCTTTCTCGGCCTCGGCCTGCGCCCGCCGATCACCTCCTGGGGCGTGCTGCTGACCGAGGCGCAGAACATCAACGCGGTCGAGCTCTACCCCTGGATCATGGCGCCGGTGATCCCGGTGATCCTGGTGGTGCTGGCCTTCAACTTCTTCGGCGACGGCCTGCGCGACGCGGCCGACCCGTACAGGTAGACCGCCACTCCCGCGCCGGCACCACGTTGCCGGTCACCCGTCCTCCAGCAATTGCGACACCATCACCTTGTCGATGCGGCGGCGGTCGAGGTCGACGACCTCGAAGCGCCGGCCCTGCCAGATGAAGTGCTCGCCCGGCGCCGGGATATGGCCGAGCCGGTGCAGCACGAAGCCGGCGAGCGTCTCGAAGTCGCCCCGGTCCGCCATGCCATCGGTGCCGAGCGTGCGCTCGACCTCGTCGATCGCCATGCGGCCGTCCAGCAGCCACGAACCGTCCTCGCGCCGCACCGCGTCCGGCTCGTCGTCGCCACTGCGCTCCGGCAGGTCGCCGGCGATGGCGGTGAGGATGTCGAGTGGCGTCACCACGCCCTCGACGGTGCCGTGTTCGTCGAGCACGATCGCCATGTGGACGTTGGAGGAGCGGAAGCGGTCGAGCAGCTTCAGGATCGGCATGGCGTCGTTGACATACATCGGCTGGCGCATGGCGGCGGCGACGTCGATACCGCCGGTCCGGCGCTGCTGGTCGAGCAGGTCCTTGGCGTGCACCACGCCGATGGTGTCGTCGACGTCGCCGCGCGCCACCGGGAACCGCGAATGCCCGCTGTCACGGATCTCGTCGAGGATGGCTGCGGCGGGATCGTCGGCGTCGAGCCAGAACACCTCCGGCCGCGGCACCATGATCGACCGGACCGAGCGGTCGGCGAGCCGCAGCACGCGGTCGATCATGTCCTTCTCGGCGGGTGCGAACACGCCGGCGCTCGTGCCTTCGGCGATCAGCGACTTGACCTCCTCCTCGGTTACCGTGCTGCCGGGCTCGCCCTTGACCCGCAGCACCGCCAGGATCGCCTCGGTCGAGACCCGCATCAGCCAGACCAACGGCGCGCCGATCCGGGCGAGGAAGGCGAGAACTGGAGCGACCAGCGCCGCGATGCCCTCGGCGTTGTTGAGCGCCAGCCGCTTCGGCACCAGCTCGCCGACGATCAGCGACAGGTAGGTGATCGCCGCCACCACGATCGTGAAGGCCAGTTCGTCCGCCGAGGCTTCGATCCAAGGCAGCGCCTGCAGAAAATCGGCCAGGGGCTCCGCCAGTGTGGCACCGCTGTAGGCGCCGGCGAGCACGCCGACCAGGGTGATGCCGACCTGCACCGTCGACAGGAAGCCTGTGGGATCCTCCGCCAGTCTGAGGGCGCGCCGGGCACCACGGTTGCCGTTCTGCGCCATCTGTTGCAGGCGCCCCTTGCGGGAGGACACGACGGCCAGTTCGGACATGGCAAAGAAGCCGTTCAGCAGGATCAGCGATCCGACGACGGCCAATTCGAAGATCAGCATCGACTCCATTCCCGGTCAGTCGCGCCCGGCGGCAGCCCCGCGAACGGCGGGCCCCATGCGGCAGGCACCCGGCCCGGCCACCTCGCGGTCTCGGCCCGCGGCGCGCCGCAGCCTAGCACGGCCGCTGCACGGCGGAACATTCCGCGTCCGCGGCCCGTTGCAGGGCGAATGCGGCACCCGCCGCCTGCGGAGCGACGGGAACCGATCGAGGAGGACGTCATGGCTTACTGCGATGTCTGCGGCAACGACTACGACAAGGCCTTCCAGGTGATGAAGGACGGCCGCACCCACACCTTCGACAGCTTCGAATGCGCGATCCACGCCCTGGCGCCGCATTGCGCGCATTGCGACTGCCGGATCATCGGCCACGGCGTCGAGGAGGGCGGTGCGATCTTCTGCTGCGCCCACTGCGCATCGATGCAGGGCGACACGGCGCTGCGCGACCGCGCCTGAGGCGATCCCTCCCTCTCGCACAATGCGGCACGCCGCCGTCATCATCTGGAGGCGTCGATGATGCGAACGTGGCCGGCCGCCGCGTAGGCCAGAATGGCCCGGTCGGCGGTCATCAGCGGCAAACCGGCATGGCGCGCCGTGGCGATGATCAGCCGGTCCGCGGGATCACCGTGCAGATCGCCCGGCAATCGCACGCTCTCCACGCAGATGGCCGGAGCGAGCGGTGAGAGCCGGATGCCCGGCAGCGACAGGACGTCCTCGAGCCATGCTCCGACGTCGCGCCCGAGGGCAAGTCGTCCCCGCTGCGCCAGCACGGCGATCTCCCATGGAGTGATCGCCGGCACTTGCAACTCGCCGGCGGTGGCAGCCTCGTCGATCAGACGGCGCGCCGTCTGACCCAATCGACCGTCGCCTTGGACCGCCCAGATGAGCACATGGGTGTCGACCACCATCAGCGAAGGGCACCCCATTCGTCCGGCCCGACTGCTGGAGCGAAAGGATCGTCATATCGCAGTACCGACCCTGCCATCGCGCCGATGACCGAGGTGGCGCGGCGTTCGGACGTCACCGGCGAGAGGACCGCCACGGGCCGCCCGCGTTTGGTGATCGTGACCGGCTCGCCGTCACGGTTCATGTCATCGATGACCCGCAGGCAGGCGGCCTTGAACTGAGCTGCTCCCATCGTCTTCGACATGATCACCTCAACGGTACATATGTCCATATTATATGTACATATGTATGCCGACGGCAATCGCAAGACAATTTGCTCGGGACAGCGAGGCTAAGTCCGGTCGGCAACGAAGACCTTTGAGAGATAGGCGAGCTCGGTGCCGGCCGATGCCAGGCCGGCAGCGGCAAGCAGCGCCGGGACGTCGGCGGCCACCCAGCTCGCGTAATACGGCTCATGGAAATACTCGGGAAAGCCGCGCAGCAGCGGGTCGAGGGCAGGGGCGTCGCCGAGCTGCAGGGAGTCGACGATCACCATCCGGCCGCCGGGCCGCAGCACCCGCGCCGCCTCGCCGAGCACCGCCGCGCGGACCTCCGGCGGCAGCTCGTGCAGCAGGTAGGTCGCCGTCACCAGATCGACCGAGCCGTCGGCGAGGGGCAGGGCCTCGGCCGGGGCCCGGTGCCACAGTACCGCCCGCCCGCCCAGGCGCCGGCTCGCCTCCTCGATATACGCGGCCGAAAGATCCACCGCCTGCAACGCCAAGGCCGGAAAGCCGCGGCCCACAGTCGCGAGCATCGCGCCGGTGCCGGTGCCCAGGTCCAGGAGTGTCGCTCCCCGGCCGTCCGCGGCTCCCCGCGCCTGCAGCCAGCGGGCCAGCGGCGGCAGCGCCTGCCGGCGCATGGCGTCGGCGAGGCCGCCGAACAGGATCTCGACCTGGGTGTCGTAGAGGGCGGCGGATTGGGCGGTCAGCCAGCCACCGGACTGGTCGTGGAAGCTCTGGCGATAATAGTCGGGAAGGTCGGCAGCGGCGACGACTGCCGCCGGCGTTTCACCCGGCCGCGCTCGGCGCCGGCGGCGCCGCAACGCCACCGCGGGAAGGTCACGCCAGTACCGCAGCGCGTCGCGCGCGGCGCTCAGCGGCCGCGGTGCCAGCCCTGTCGGCATCGGGTAGATCCCGGCGGCGACGTTGCCGAAGTCGCGGCGTAGCAGTGCGACGGCGCGGCGCGCCAGCTCGGCCTGGATCCGGGCGCCGGCGAGGCGGCTGCGCAGGCTTGGTCGCCGCCGGTCCTCGACCTCGGCAAGCCAGCGCCGGGTGGCGGCGTACTGCCCGAGATACCAGCCGACACGGGCCACCTGGGCGGCACCATAGGCGGCGGCGATCAACGGCTTCGGAAGCGGTGGGATCGGGCGGGCCATGGGAATAGCGTGGGGTCGCAGGCGGTCCGGTCAAGATGCCATCCGCCAACGGAGACCAGCCGCATGACCAGCAGTCCCACCGCCCCTTGCCCCCCGGGCGGGGGTGTGGCACATCCGGCCGACGTGTTCGCTGTATGGGAAACCGCGGAGATGCCGGCGTTCAGGACCCTGGATCAGGTGGAGGTCGCCGGCCGTCGGGTGCTGGTCCGGCTCGACCTCAACGTTCCGATGAAGGACGGCCGCGTCACCGATGCCACGCGCATCGAGCGCGCCGCCCCGACCGTGCGCGAGCTGGCCGGCAAGGGGGCGCGGGTGATCGTCGCCTCGCACTACGGGCGGCCGAAGGGCAAGCGCGATCCCGGGATGTCGCTGGCGCCGCTGGTCGAGCCGCTGTCGGCCGCAGTCGGCCGCAAGGTGGCTTTCGCCGACGACTGCATCGGGGCTGCTGCCGAGGCGGTCGTCGAAGCGCTCGCCGACGGCGAGGTGGCACTGCTGGAGAACCTGCGCTTTCATGCCGAGGAGGAGGCCAATGACCCGGCCTTCGCCGATGCCCTGGCGGCCCTCTGCGACCTGTATGTCGACGACGCCTTTTCGGCGGCGCACCGCGCGCATGCCTCGATCGACGGCGTGGCGCGGCGGCGCCCGGCCTATGCCGGGCGGCTGATGCAGGCCGAGCTGGATGCGTTGACCCGGGCGCTGGACGCGCCGACCCGGCCGGTGGCGGCGGTGGTCGGCGGCTCCAAGGTGTCGAGCAAGCTGGACCTTCTCGGCAACCTGGTGGAGAGGGTCGACGTGCTGGCGATCGGCGGCGGCATGGCCAACACCTTCCTGTTCGCCAAGGGACTGGAGATCGGCGCGTCGCTCGCCGAGCGCGACCTCGCCGACACCGCCCGCGGCATCCTCGCCAAGGCCGAGGCCAAGGGCTGCGAGGTGCTGCTGGCGATCGACGCGGTGGTCGCCGAGAAGCTGGCGCCGGGCGTCGCCACCAAGGTGGTGACGGTCGACGCGGTGCCGGCCGGCTCGATGATCCTCGACGTCGGCCCGGCCACCGTGGCGGCGATGGCCGAGCGCCTGGCGACCTGCCGCACCCTGGTGTGGAACGGCCCGCTCGGCGCCTTCGAGATCGAGCCGTTCGACGCCGGCACCACCGCGCTCGCCAAGGCGGCCGCCGAGCTGACCGACCAGGGCCGGCTGCTGACGGTCGCCGGCGGCGGCGACACCGTGGCGGCCCTCGCTCATGCCGGCGTCCTCGAACGCTTCTCCTACGTGTCGACCGCCGGCGGCGCCTTCCTGGAGTGGATGGAGGGCAAGGAACTGCCGGGTGTGGCGGTCCTGCGCGGCTGAGACCATGGGGCCGAGGGTATCACCATACCAGTAGCGACCGAACGTCGCAGCGCCGCCGGCTCGGCGGTGCCGCCGCCGCGCGCCGGGAACGCCGGCAGTCGTCGGGCGTTGCGTTCCAGTTGCTGGTCCCCTATCCAATTCGGACATCATGCGGCCGGACGCAATGGCTGCGCGAGGGTGGAGGAAACACGGTGCATTTCGTCGGCGAGCAGGCGGGCCGTTCCGGGCTCGAGAAACACGGCCTGACCCATCTGAAGTCGATCCGCTGGAACCTGGGTCCGGCGGCACTCTACGAGGAGGCGATCCGCCGCGGCGAGGGCGTGGTGACCGCCGGCGGCGCGCTGCTGGTCACCACCGGCGAGCACACCGGACGGTCGCCGAAGGACAAGTTCATCGTCGACAGCGTCAAGACCCACGACACGGTCGACTGGGGCAACATCAACCAGCCGATCTCGCGCGAGATGTTCGACGCCATGCACGGCCGCGTCAGCGCCTACTACCAGGGCCGCGACGCCTACGTGCTCGACTGCTGGGCCGGCGCCGACCCGGCGTTCCGGCTGCCGGTCCGGGTGGTCACCGAGACCGCCTGGCACAACCTGTTCGCCCGCAACATGTTCATCCGGCCGGAGCCGGCGGCGCTAGTGGGCTTCGAGCCGGCCTTCACGATCCTGCACGCGCCGGGCCTGACCGCGCGCGGCAAGGACGACGGGGTGAACTCCGGCACCTTCATCCTGGTCGACTTCGACCGCCGGGTGATCCTGATCGGCGGCAGCTGGTATGCCGGTGAGATCAAGAAGTCGATCTTTGGCGTGCTCAACTACCTGCTCCCCGAGCAGGGCGTCATGCCGATGCACTGCTCGGCCAATGTCGGCCCGAAGGGCGACGTGGCGGTCTTCTTCGGGCTGTCCGGCACCGGCAAGACCACGCTGTCGGCGGACGGCACCCGCACCCTGATCGGCGATGACGAGCACGGCTGGTCGGACAACGGCATCTTCAACTTCGAGGGCGGCTGCTACGCCAAGGTCATCCGGCTGTCGGCCGAGGCCGAGCCCGAGATCTGGGCCGCCAGCCACCGCTTCGGCACGGTGCTGGAGAATGTGGTGCACGACCCGGTCAGCCGGGCGCTGCTGCTCGACGACGACCGCCTGACCGAGAACACCCGGTCCTGCTATCCGATCGACTTCATCCCCAACACCTCCGCCACCGGGGTCGCCGGTCACCCGGCCAACGTGGTGATGCTGACGGCCGACGCCTTCGGCGTGCTGCCGCCGATCTCCAAGCTCACCCCCGAGCAGGCGATGTATCATTTCCTGTCGGGCTACACGGCGCGCGTCGCCGGCACCGAGAAGGGTCTCGGCAAGGAGCCGCAGGCGACCTTCTCGACCTGCTTCGGCGCGCCGTTCATGCCGCGCCACCCGTCGGTCTACGGCGCCATGCTGCGCGACAAGATCGCCGCCCACGGCGCCACCTGCTGGCTGGTCAACACCGGCTGGTCCGGCGGCCGTGCCGGCAGCGGCGGCGACCGCATGAAGATCGCCTACACCCGGGCGATGGTGCGGGCGGCGCTGGACGGCCGGTTGTCGGCGGCGCCGGTGCGCGAGGACGGCCGCTTCGGGCTGCTGGTGCCGGAGGCCTGCCCGGACGTTCCCAGCGAGGTGCTGCTGCCGCGCGGCGCCTGGGACGACAAGAAGGCCTACGACGCCACCGCCCAGGACCTGTGCGGCCGGTTCGAGGCGAACTTCAAGAAGTTCGAGCCGTTCGTCGACGACAGCGTGAAGGCCGCCGGCATCGTGCAGGCTGCGTAAGCGCCGGCTTATCGCGGCTGGAGATCCTCAGCCCTTGACCGGCAGTTCGCCGGCCGTGGTCAGCACGGCGGCGAGGTCGTCGGCAAGGGCCTTGCCCAGCCGCACCACCGGCACGTCGTTCGGCAGGCCCGCCAACTCGGGGTGGCCGGCCTCGAACGACGTCACCACCGCGACCGGCAGCGTGGCGGTCGAGCGGATCGTGCGCAGCGTCCGCAGCAGGTCGATGCCGGGCATGCCGTCCAGCACCGCCGAGGTCAGCACGATATCGGGCTTTTCGGCGACCGCGAAGCGCAGCGCCTCGAACGGATCGGAGGCGGTCTGGGCGCGATAGCCGCAGTTGGCGAGCTCGCGGGCCAGCATGTGCCCCAACGTGCGCGCCCGCGTCACGACCAGGGCACGGCCCGGCCTGCCGACCACGCTGTCCGGGTCGAACTCGAAGAATACCGGCAGCGCGCGTAGCACAGCCGCGGTGCGGTCCGGGTCGGGATTGCGCCCGAGCTCGACGAGGTCGAGCAGCGCATCCGCGAACTTTTGCAGCTGCGACACCGGTAGCGGCTGCAGGTCGGCGCTGGCCTCCAGGTAGTCCTCGAAGCGGTCGGCAACCAGCGAGATGGTGGGGAAGCCGAAGGTCTTGCCGGCACCCTTCAGATTGTGGATCTCGCGGGCCAGATCCAACAGCAGGGGGCGGGGATCTTTCGGCCGGTTCGCCAGATCATTGAGAGCGATCTGCGCGCGTGACAGCCGGTCACTCGCGTCGTCGAGAAACTCGCCGGTCAGCCGTGAGACAATGTCGTCGACGATCGCCATGCCAGAGCCCCCTATACGGCAAGGCTCCCACCTCGGGAGCCCGCGGAAGAGATCACAATCCGCGCATCCGCGCCATCGGCGTGCGCCGCGAAATATTGTCCGGGCGCTCTATTCGGGGAATCGTGCCGCGCGGCGCTGCTTGACCCAGGTCAAGGACCGGGCCGGTGCTCCGCGCTACCAGTGACTCGGCGGATCTGACGATCCGCGTGGTGGCCATGGACGGTGAGCGGTGGAGCGTCGCTGGATCTGGATCGTGCTGCTGGCGGCGGGGTTGCTGCTGCCGTTCTGGCTGGCTTCCCGTCAGGCCGCGCAGCCGCCGACGACGGCGCCGATCCCCTATACGAGCTTCAAGGCCTTGGTGGCCGAAGGCGGCGTCGAGAGCGTGACGCTGCGCGGCGACGAGATCACCGCGGGTCTAGCCGCGCCGGCGGAAGTCCAGCCCGGCGTCGCCGTGGCGACCGTTGCCAGCCGGGTGCCGTCGACCGGCGATCCCGGGCTGCTGCCGGCCCTCGAGCAGCACGGCGTCGCCGTGACCGCCCTGGCACCGGACGACGGCGGCCGCTGGTGGCTGTCGATGCTGCCCTGGCTGGTGTTCGTCGGGATCTATCTGGTTTTCTGGACCCGGCTTTCGCGCGGCGCCATGGGCGGCGGCCTCGGCGGGCTGGGCGGCGGGGGGGTCGAGGACTTCCTGAAGGGACGCGCCGGCAAGGAGGACGCCAAAGCCAAGCCGGTGACATTCGCCGACGTCGCCGGTCAGGACAATGCCAAGCGCGAGGTTGCCGAACTGGTGGAGTTCCTGCGCGATCCGGAGCGCTACCGGCGGCTCGGCGCCGAGCCGCCGCGCGGCATCCTGCTCATGGGCCCGCCGGGGACCGGCAAGACGCTGCTGGCGCGGGCGCTGGCGGGCGAGGCCGGTGTCCCGTTCTTCAGCATCTCGGCCTCCGAATTCATCGAGATGTTCGTCGGCGTCGGCGCCAGCCGGGTGCGTTCGATGTTCGACGAGGCCAAGAAGCGGGCGCCGTCCATCCTGTTCATCGACGAGCTCGACGCCATCGGCCGGGTGCGCGGCGCCGGCTTCGGCGGCGGCCATGACGAGCGCGAGCAGACCCTGAACCAGATCCTCTCGGAGATGGACGGCTTCGAGGGCCACGAGGCGGTGATCGTGCTGGCCGCGACCAACCGGCCGGACGTGCTCGATCCGGCGCTGCTGCGGCCCGGCCGGTTCGACCGCCACGTCACCCTCGACCTGCCGGACCGGACGGCGCGCGAGGCGATCCTGAAGGTGCATTGCAAGGGCAAGCCGCTGGCCGAGGACGTAGACGTCGCGGTGATCGCGGCCGGCACCCCGGGCTTCTCCGGCGCCGACCTGAAGAACCTGATGAACGAGGCGGCGATCGCCTGCGCCCGCGACGGCAAGGACCGCATCGCCATGAGCCATGTCGACGCCGCCCGCGACCGGGTGATGATGGGCATGGAGCGCAAGCTCACGATTCGGCCGGCCGAGAAGCATCGCCTGGCCGTGCACGAGGCCGGGCACACCGCGGTGGCGCACGCCCTCCCGGACGCCGACCCGGTCTACAAGGTCACCATCATCCCGCGCGGCCGCGCGCTGGGTGGCACCCACATGATCCCGGAGCAGGAACGCTACACCCAGTCGCGCCTCGAGCTGGAGGACCGCCTGGCGGTGCTGCTCGGCGGCCGCGCGGCCGAGCGGGCGCTGCTCGGGGATGTCAGTTCCGGTGCCGACGACGACATCCGGCAGGCGACGCGGTTGGCGCGCGCCATGGTCTCGCGCTGGGGCATGTCGGATCGGCTCGGGCCGGTCGACCTGCGGCAGAGCGACGAGCATCCGTTCCTCGGCCGCGAAATGGCACAGCCCCGCGAGTTCAGCGACGGCACCGCACACGAGGTCGACCTCGAGGTTCGGCGGATCCTGCACGACGCAGAGGTCCGCGCGGCCGAGGTCATCGCCCGGAACCGCGCGCCGATCGAGCGATTGATCCAGGAGCTGGAGCGGCGGGAAACCCTCGACCGCGAGGCGATCGCTTCGTTCCTGGGCGAGCGCCCGGCCGCCGCCGCCGCTGTCCCGGGCATCGACCTGCGCAACGCGGCGGAGTGACGGGTGCCGGGCATGGCGAAGAGTCCCTACGAGATCCTGGGCGTGGCGCCGACAGCCAAGCAGGACGAGGTCCGCAAGGCGTACCGCAAGCTCGCCAAGGCGTTGCATCCCGACCTGAATCCCGGCGACGCCACCGCCGAGGCGCGCTTCAAGGAGGTCACCCAGGCGCACCAGATCCTGAGCGATCCGGAACGCCGCGGGCGCTACGACCGCGGCGAGATCGACGCGTCCGGCGCCGAGCAGCCGCCACCCGGCTACTACCGGTCGCATGCCGGCGCCGGGCCGGGCGAGCACCCCTACAGCTCTTCCCGCGGCTACGAGGACTTCGCCGACCTCGGCGATGTGTTCTCCGAGCTGTTCGGCCGCGACGCCGCGGCCGGTGGCCCCGGGGGCCGACCGCGGGGCGGCCGCTTCCGCGGCCGCGGCGGCGACATCGCCTACCGGCTCGAGATCGACTTCCTGGAGGCCGCGCTCGGCGGCCGGTCGCGGGTCACGCTGGCCGACGGCCGCACCCTTGACGTCACCATTCCGGCCGGTGCCCGCGACGGACTCACCCTGCGGCTCGCCGGCCACGGCATGCCCGGCCTGGGCGACGGGCCGCCCGGCGATGCCCTGATCGAGCTGGCGGTCCGCCCGCACCCGCTGTTCCGGCGGGACGGCGACGACATTCGCGTCGAGCTGCCGGTGTCGATCGACGAGGCGGTGCTCGGCGGCAAGATCACGGTTGCGACCATCCACGGACCGGTCGCGGTGTCGATCCCGAAGGGCTCCAGTTCCGGCCGGGTGCTGCGGCTGAAGGGCAAGGGGCTGAAGACCGGTGACCAGCTGGTGACGCTGCGGGTGGTGCTGCCGGATCACATCGACCCCGAGCTGGAGAGCTTCATGACCGCGTGGCGGCGCGACCACGCCTACGATCCGCGCGCCGGGCTCGATGCCGGACCGGGACAGGAGGGCCGCAATGCTTGACGTCCGAGCCGTGATCACCCGTGTCCACGGCCTGTCCGAGGAGCGGCTGCACGCCTGGACCGCGGAGGGACTGGTGCGGCCGGCCCGTCGCGAGGCCGAGGTGCTCTATGCCGAGGTCGACGTCGCCCGGCTTCGCCTGCTGGTGACGCTTGAGGACGAACTCGCGGTCGAGCGCGAGACCGTGCCGGTGGTGCTCGGGCTGCTCGATCAGATCCACGGCCTGCGACGGGCGCTGCGAACGCTCGGCGAGGCGGTCGGGCAGCAGCCCGAGGAGGTTCGCGCGCAGATCCGCGCGACGGTCGCCGAGTTGACCCGGGGCGATCAGGGCGAAGCCGATATGGGAGCGGATGGTCGATGAATGCGGAGGGATCGGCGGTGCCGAGGCTGGTGGCGGGGACCGCGCTGGGGCCGGCAGCGGTGCCGAGGGCGCATCCGGCGCTTCGCCCGGACGAGCCCGGCGAGGCGCCGGAGCCGCTGTGGGGCGGACTCGCCGGCGAGGCGGTCGATCGTCAGGTGCATGCCGCGATCGCGCGGCTGACCCTCGGGCTGTCGCCGGCGTCCCTCGCCGAGGCGTTCGGCGACTGGGCGATCCACCTGGCGATCTCGCCCGGCAAACAGTCGGCGCTGGTGCAGAAGGCGGTGCGCAAGCTGGTGCGGCTGTGGCTGCACACCGCGCGTTGTGCTGGCGGCGTCGGCGAGGAGCCCTGCATCCTGCCGCTGCCGCAGGACCGCCGCTTCGACGGCGCCGCCTGGCAGACCCAGCCTTACAGCCTAGTGTACCAGTCGTTCCTGCTGACCCAGCAGTGGTGGCACAACGCCATGACCGGCGTGCCCGGCGTCTCGCGGCACCACCAGCAGGTCGTCGACTTCGTGACCCGGCAGATGCTCGACGTGCTGTCGCCGGCCAACTTCGTGGCGACCAATCCGGAGATCCAGGCGGCGACGCTGCGCCAAGGCGGCGCTAACCTTCAGCGCGGCGCCGCCAACCTGCTGGCCGACTGGGAGCGTGCGATCGCCGGACGGCCGCCGGAAGGAACTGAGGGCTTCGTTCCGGGCGGGACCGTGGCCGTTACCCCCGGCAAGGTGGTGTGGCGCAACGAGCTGATCGAGCTGATCCAGTACGCGCCGGCGACCGCTGCCGTGCGTCCCGAGCCGGTGCTGATCGTGCCGGCCTGGATCATGAAATACTACATCCTCGACCTGTCGCCGGAGAACTCGCTGGTGCGCTGGCTGGTCGGCCGCGGCCACACGGTGTTCATGGTTTCCTGGCGCAACCCCGGGCCGGAGCAGCGCAATCTCGGCCTCGACGACTACCGCCGGCTCGGCGTGATGGCGGCGCTGAACGCGGTCGGCCGGGTGTTGCCGGGTGCCCGGGTCCATGCCGTCGGCTATTGCCTCGGCGGCACCCTGCTGGCGATCGCGGCGGCGGCGATGGCGCGCGACGGCGACGGCCGGCTCGCCTCGATGACCCTGCTTGCCGCGCAGGTCGACTTCACCGAGGCCGGCGAGCTGACGCTGTTCGTCGACGAGAGCCAGGTCCGCTTCCTGGAGGACATGATGTGGGAGCAGGGCTATCTCGACACCAAGCAGATGGCCGGCGCCTTCCAGCTGCTGCGCTCGAACGACCTTATCTGGTCGCGGCTGGTGCGCGAATACCTGCTTGGCGAGCGGCAGCCGATGAACGACCTGATGGCGTGGAACGCCGACGCCACGCGGATGCCGTACCGCATGCACTCCGAGTATCTGCGCGGGCTGTTCCTGAACAACGATCTGGCCGAGGGGCGTCACGCCGTCGACGGCCGGCCGGTCAGCCTGTCGGACCTGCGGTTGCCGGTGTTCGCGGTCGGCACCGAGCGCGACCACGTGGCACCCTGGCGCTCGGCCTACAAGATCACGGCGCTGGCGCCGGCCGAGACGACCTTCGTGCTGACCTCGGGCGGGCACAACGCGGGCATCGTCAGTGAGCCCGGCCACCCGCATCGGCGCTTCCGGATGGCCACCCAGCTGCCGGGCGACGTCTACGTCGACCCCGACAGTTGGGAGGCGGCGACGCCGCCGCAGGCGGGCTCCTGGTGGGAGCCGTGGCAGGCTTGGCTCGCTGACCGATCCGGCCAGCCGGCGGAGCCGCCGGCGATGGCCGCGCCCGACATGCCGGCCTTGGCCGACGCACCGGGCAGCTACGTGCTGCAGCGCTGACTGCTCCCCGCAGCGCCCGCCTCGCGGGTCCGCCGACCGGCCATAGGGAGCCGGCCGCCGCTCTGCCGTCGTTCAGGCGTCCTCGGGCCGCGCCGGCGCCGTGACGTCCGCGGCGACGATCTCGCCGAAGCCGGTGCAGGCATACTGCACCTCGGCGGCGATTTCCGACAGACGCCCGGCCTCGTCGCGGTAGTCCTGCATCGCCTGGCGGGCGAAGTCGGCATAGGCCTCCCAGAGGTCCTGCGGCGAGCGGCAGGCCAGCAGTCGCTGCTGCCGCGCCATGTCGTCCTCGAGGCGCTGCACCACGAAGCGGCTGGTTTCCTGCTGCAGCTTGCCGGCGCCTTCGAGCAAGGCGCGGTTGAACGACATCCAGGCAGCGAGGGCGTGACCGTGGCTGGTCGGCAACGCTTCCAGCGGCAATCCCGGGAATCCCGCGACGGTGGCCGGCCGTCTGGGCTTCGGCTTGATCATGTCCGTCTCCTTGGGTGGTCGGCGCGCCGAGCCGGCACGCCCGACCGAAACATTATGCCGGCCGGCCGGGACGCACGCTTTGAGGGAGATCAACTTCGGCGCTATCGCGCGGGACCCGTCACTCCGGCGCGAACGCCGTCCCGATCGAGATCAGCCCCGGGACGCCGCTGCGCGCCTGGGCGATCCGGTCGACCACCGTCCAGTTGACCTGGACGTCGCGGCCGGATGCCGCCACGAAGGAGCGGATCAGCTCGGTCGGGTCCTGCGGCGGCCAGTCGTCGAGCGCGCCGCCGGCCTCGACGGCGTCGACCTGCTGCTGCGTGGGATGCATCTCGAGGAACAGGCGGCCGTCCCGCCAGCCGAGCTTTGCCGGCTGGTCGACCAGGCGCACCGGCGTGCCCACCTTCACCGCCGCGAACAGCGCCTCGATGTGGTCGGGATACATGCGGATGCAGCCGTGGCTTACCCGCCGGCCCACACCGTAGGGCCGGTTGGTGCCGTGGATCCGGTACAGCGGCAGGCCGAGGTCGAGGGCGAAGGCGCCGAGCGGGTTGTCGGGACCGGGCGGGACCGATGCCGGGAGCTCCGGTTTCTCGGCACGGATCGACGGCGGCGGCCACCAGGTTGGATCCTTGCGCTTGTTGACGATGGTGGTGTCGCCGAGCGGCGTCTCGGTTCCCTCGGTGCCGATCCCGATCGGCATCGAGGCGATCCGCCCGTCCGTCGCGAAGTGGTACAGCCGCAGTTCCGCGAGGTTGACGACGATGCCGCGCCGCGGAGCGTCGGGCAGGATGTGTTCGCCCGGGATCAGCAGCTCGGCTCCGATGCCGGGCAGCCACGGGTCGACGTCCGGGTTGGCGGCCAGCAATTCGACATAGCCGACCCTGTAGACGAGGGCCAGTTCGACCAGGTCGTCGCCGGCGATCACCCGGTGCAGCAGGTTCTGGCCGATCAGGTCATCGCCCCCGACGGCCGGCGGGGCCGCGGCGGCCCGTGTCGCAAGCATGCTGAGCACGGTGGCGATGACCCGGCGACGCGTCCACTCGGTCGTCGTCGGCGGGCGGGACGTAGCGGGTCGCATGCTTCGCATCCGCGGGCCGGTTGCGGGCGCCGGCCGGCACCCCTGGCATCAGGTAGCCCGGCGCCGGAAGCCCCGGCAATGATCTCGATCACTCCGCCGGGCTGGCCTCCGGCGCCGGCTGCGGGCGGGCGCGCACCAGATAGCGGTAGATCGCCACGAAGAACACCGGCACGAAGAAGATCGCCAGCACCGTCGCCGAGACCATGCCGCCGAGAACGCCGATGCCGATGGCGTTTCGGCTCTCGGAGCCGGCGCCGCTGCTGACCGCGAGCGGCAGCACGCCGAGGCAGAAGGCCAGCGAGGTCATCAGGATCGGCCGCAGCCGCTGGCGGGCCGCCTCGACCACCGATTCCATCAGACCGCTGCCCTTGTCGCGCAGCGACTTGGCGAACTCGACGATCAGGATGGCGTTCTTCGCCGACAACCCGACGGTGGTCAGCAGCGCCACCTGGAAGTAGATGTCATTGGGCAGCCCCGTCAGCTTCGCCGCGATCACCGCGCCGACGACCCCGAGCGGCACCACCAGGATCACCGCCGCCGGCACCGACCAGCTCTCGTACAGCGCCGCCAGGCACAGGAACACCACCAGCACAGAGATCGCATACAGCGCCGGCGCCTGCGAGCCCGACAGCCGCTCCTCGTAGGACAGGGCCGTCCACTCGTAGCCGATGCCCACCGGCAGCTGGGCGATCAGGCGCTCCATGGTGGCCATCGCCTCGCCCGAGCTGATGCCGGGGGCGGCCTGGCCCTGGATGTTCATCGACGGGTCGCCGTTGTAGCGCTCCAGCCGCGGCGAACCGAAGCTCCAGCGGCCGGTGGCGAAGGCGGAGAACGGCACCATCTGGCCGTTGTCGTTCCGCACATACCAGCGGTCGAGGTCGCTGGGCAGCATGCGGAAGCGCGCCTCGCCCTGCACGTAGACCTTCTTGATCCGGCCCTTCTCGAGGAAATCGTTGACGTAGGCCGAGCCCCAGGCGGCCGACAGCGTGCTGTTGATCGCATCCAGCGACAGGCCCAGCGCCCGTGCCTTCTCGCGGTCGACCTCGACGCGGTACTGCGGGGTGTCCTCCATGCCATTCGGGCGCACCCCGACAAGGGTCGGCTGCTGCGCCGCCAGGCCGAGCAGCTGGTTGCGCGCCGCCAGCAGGGCGGCGTGGCCGAGGCCGGCGCGGTCGACCAGCTGGACGTTGAAGCCGGTGGCGTTGCCGAGGCCCGGCACCGAGGGCGGCATGATGGTGAAGACCATGGCGTCCTTCACCTTGGAGAGCGCGCCCATGGCCCGGCCGGCGACCGCCGCGGCGTCGAGGCCTGGGGTCTGCCGCAGGCTCCAGTCCTTCAGCCGCACGAAGGCGAGGCCCATGTTCTGGCCGCGGCCGGCGAAGCTGAAGCCGGAGACCGTGAACAGGCCCTCCACCGCGCCCTTCTCGTTCTCCATGAAGTGCCGCTCGACCGTCTGCGCGGTCTCCAGGGTGCGGCCCATGGTGGCGCCCGGCGGCGCCGACCACAGCACGAACAGGGTGCCGCGGTCCTCGGTCGGCAGGAACGAGGTCGGCAGCTGCAGGAACAGCCAGACCAAGCCGCCGACGATCGCGAGGTAGGCGATGCCGTAGCGCCCGAGCCGGTTGGCCGAACGCCCGACCCCGGCCTCGTAGCTTCGGCTGGCGGCGTCGAAGCCGCGGTTGAACAGCCCGAAGAAGCCGCGCTTGGTCAGGGTGTGGCCGCGCTCGACCGGCTTGAGCAGCGTGGCGCACAGCGCCGGCGTCAGGACCACGGCGACGACCACCGACAGTGCCATCGCCGACACGATGGTGATGGAGAACTGCCGGTAGATGGCGCCGGCCGAGCCGCCGAAGAACGCCATCGGCACGAATACCGCCGACAGCACCATGGCGATGCCGACCAGCGCGCTGGTGATCTGGCTCATCGAGCGCTTGGTCGCCTCGCGCGGCGGCAGCCCCTCCTCGGCCATCACCCGCTCGACGTTCTCGACCACCACGATGGCGTCGTCGACCAGCAGGCCGATCGCCAGCACCATGCCGAACATGGTCAGGGTATTGATCGAGTAGCCGAAGGCGGCGAGCACCCCGAAGGTGCCGAGCAGCACCACCGGCACCGCGATCGTTGGAATCAGCGTCGCGCGGAAGTTCTGCAGGAACAGGTACATGACCAGGAACACCAGGACGATTGCCTCGCCCAGGGTCTTGACCACCCCTTCGATCGACAGCCGCACGAAGGGCGTGGTGTCGTAGGGGTAGAGCGCCTCCAGCCCCTGCGGGAAGAACGGCTTCAGCTCCTCGACCCTGGCCCGTACGGCGTCGGCGGTCTCCAGCGCGTTGGCACCGGCCGCCAGCTTGACGCCGAGGCCGGCGGCCGGGCTGCCGTTGTAGCGGGCGACCACGTTGTAGGTGTCGGAGCCGACCTCGATGCGGGCGACGTCGCGCAGCCGGACCTGCGAGCCGTCGGCGTTCACCCGCAGGAGGATGCCGCCGAACTCCTCCGGCGTCTGCATGCGGGTCTGGGCGATGATCGAGGCGTTCAGCTGCTGGCCGGGCACCGCCGGCAGGCCGCCGATCTGGCCGGCCGAGACCTCGGAGTTCTCGCTGCGGATCGCCTGGATCACGTCGACGGCGGTCAGCTGGTGGCTGTACAGGCGGGTCGGGTCGAGCCAGATCCGCATGGCGTGCTGCGGCCCGAAGGTGGTCACGTCGCCGACACCGGTGACCCGGCTGATCGGGTTGGCCAGGTTGGACGCGACGTAGTCGGCGATGTCGCCCTGGGTCAGGTTCCCGGACGGTGAGACGAACGCCACGACCATGAGGAAATCGTTGGTCGCCTTGGTGACCGTCAGGCCCTGCTCCTGCACCTGCTGCGGCAGCAGCGGCAGTGCCAGCTGCAGCTTGTTCTGCACCTGCACCTGGGCGATGTCCGGGTCGGCCTCCGGCTCGAATGTCAGGGTGATCGTCGCCTGGCCGGTGGAATCGCTGGTCGACGACATGTAGCGGAGGTTGTCGATGCCGGTCATCTTCTGCTCGATGACCTGGGTGACCGCGTCCTCCAGGGTCTTGGCCGACGCGCCCGGATAGCTGGCGTTCACCGACACCGCCGGCGGCGCGATCTTCGGATACTGCTCGATCGGCAGGGTGCCGATCGCCAGCGCGCCCGCCAGCATGATCACGATCGCGATGACCCAGGCGAAGACCGGGCGATCGATGAAGAACTGTGCCATGACCGATCCTCGCCCCGGGCCTAGTGCGTCGCCGGCGGGGCGCCGTCGACCGTGACCTGGATCTTCGACGGCACCGGGACGACCTTGCTGCCGGGCCGGATCTTCTGCAGGCCCTCGACGACGATCCGGTCGCCCGGTGCCAGGCCGGCGGTCACCAGCCAGGCGTTGCCGAACGCGCGATCGGTCTCGATCGCCCGCGGCGAGACCTTGTCCTCGGCGTCCAGCAGCCACACCCGGGCACTGCCGTCGGTCGAGCGGAACACCGCCTGCTGCGGCACCAGGATGGCGTTCTCGCGGATCCCCTGACCGACCAGCGCGCGCACGAACATCCCCGGCAGCAGCTCCGAGCGCGGGTTCGGAACCACGGCGCGCAACTGCACCGTGCTGGTGTCGGGCTCGACGGTGATGTCGGAGAACAGCAGCTCGCCCTTCTCGGGATACTGCGTGCCGGCGGCGTCGAGGATCACGGTGATCGGCGGATGCCCGTCGTGACCCTCCAGGTTGCCGGCGGCCAGGTCGCGCCGCAGCTGCGCCAGCTGCGACAGTGACTGCGACAGGTCGACATAGATCGGATCGAGCTGCTGCACCACCGCCAGCGCGGTCTCCTGGCGGGCGGTGGCCAGCGAGCCTTCGCTGGCTGCCGACTTGCCGATGCGGCCGGCGATCGGCGACACCACCGTGGTGTAGTCGAGGTTGATGCGCGCCGCCTCGATCGAGGCACGGGCGGCGGCGGCGTCAGCCTCGGCCTGCTTCTGGGCGGCGACGGCGTCGTCGTAGTTCTGCCGGCTGATCGCATTGGAGCCGACCAGCGCGCGATAGCGCGAGGCCTTGACGCTGGTCACGGTGACGTTCGCCTCGGCCTTCTGCAGCTCCGCCTGGGCGCTCGCCAGTGCCGCCTGGTAGGGCTTGGGGTCGATCCGGTACAGCGGCTGGCCGGCAGTCACCAGCGAGCCTTCGCGGAACATGCGCTCGCGAATGATGCCCGCCACCTGCGGCCGGATCTCCGCGACCCGGAACGCCGTGGTGCGTCCGGGCAGCTCCGCCGACACCGCCAGGCGTCGCGCGTCCACGGTCACCACCCCGACCTCGACCGGCGGCGCTGCCTTCGCGGCCGGCGCCTGCTGCGCCGGGGAATCCCCGCAGCCGGCCACGCCCGCGACCACCAGCGCGGCCAGTGCCACCCTCCTCAGCCCGTGCAAAGCAGACATGTCCATCCTCGCCGCGGCCCGACGTGCTGCGCCTGCGGGTCGACACCCTTGGCGGCGGGCCGTGAAATCGTTATGTACTGTAACGTACAGTACAAGTCGCCAGTAAATAAGAAACCAACGGCCCTATGGTCAAGGGGGAAGCGATGCGAGAGGCCAGCGCCGGTGCGGACCGCGCCTGCTGCGGCGGCCGCCCGATCGGCCCGAGAGGCGAGGCCCGCCGGCGAGCCCTGCTGGATGCGGCCGCCCGGCTGTTCGTCACCAAGGGGTTCGAGAAGACCACGCTGAGCGACCTGGTCGACGCGGCCGGCGGCTCGCGCGCCACGATCTACGAGCTGTTCGGCGACAAGGCCGGGCTGTTCCGCGCGATGATGGAGGAGACCAACCACCGGGTGGTCGAGCAGCTGGCGGCCGCGCGCGCGACGGCGACCGCCTCCCCGGACGAGGCGCTGGTGCGGTTCGCCAGCCATTTCCTCAAGGGCATCCTGAACGACGAGACACGCGCGGTGGTCCGGGTGCTGGTCACCGAGAGCGGGCGCATTCCCGACATCGCCGAGGAGTTCTGGCGCAGCGGCCCGGCCGCCACGGTGCAGCAGGTCGCCGACTACCTGAGCGCGCTCGCCGACGGCGGCGGCCTGCGCATCGAGGATCCGGCCGCCGCCGCCCAGTCCTTCATCAGCATGGTGGTCGGCGACCTGTTCATGAAGGGCCTGATCCTGCCCGGCCCTCCGGTCCCCGACGCCGAGATCGAGTGCCGGGTGCGCAGCGCCGTGCGGCTTTTCCTCGACGGCATCCGCGCCCCGCGCGAAGCGGCGGCGGTCAGCGGCAGAAGCTGACCGAGCCGTCGGCACACACCCGCTGGCCGTCGACCCAGGTCGCCCCGGAGAGGTCGGCGCGATAGAAGTTGGCGTCGCGCAGCTTGGCTCCGGTCAGGTCGGCACCGCGCAGGTTCGCCGACACCAGGCGGGCCTCCGCCAGGTCGGCGCCCTGGAACGAGGCGCCCTCCAGCTTGGCCTGGGTGAAGTCGGCACCGCGCAGCCGGGCGTTGTCGAACCGCGCGCCGGTGAGGTCGGAGCCGAGGAAGCGGACGCGCCCACCCTCCAGGCGGGTGAAGTCGGTGCCGGCAAGGTCGGCGCGGCTGAAGCTGGCGTTGTCGACCCGCGCGCCGGTCAGGTCGATCTGTCGCAGCTCGTAGCGGTCGAAGTTGCATTGCCGCCAGTCGACGCCCGGCTGCGGCGGATCGGAGCAGGCGGCCTCGGCCGCGCCCGCGGTCAGCAGGGGCAGCACAACGGCGACGGCGATACGGACGGCGGAATTGGCCAGGGTTCCCATGACTGCAAACCTAGCATGCGCGCGGCACAGGGGAAGGCATGCAACGGCAATGTGAGACGCCGGCACGGCCGTCGATGCCGTTCGCCGATGGTTGCGCTGCGCGAATCGTCGGGTTTGTACCGGCCCGCCGATGGTCTATAACGGCCGCGTCGAGCCGGAGGCGCGCATGCGCCGGCATCCGGTCCGGCCGGGCCGTGACCGCGGGGCGCGGGCCTGGGACCAGGAACGCCGCGAGGGGGTTTGCATGAGCGCTGACCGACGGCCGCTGTCGCCGCATCTCCAGATCTACAAGCCGCAGCTCACCAGCGTGCTGTCGATCTCGCACCGCATCACCGGGGTCGGGTTGGCCGCCGGAACGCTGCTGCTGACCTGGTGGCTGATGGCCGCCGCCGCCGGACCCGATGCCTTCGCCACGGTGCAGGGCTTCCTCGGATCGTGGTTCGGCTGCCTGATCCTGCTCGGTTTCAGCTACGCGCTGATGTTCCACCTGTGCAACGGCATCCGGCACCTGTTCTGGGATGCCGGCCACGGCTTCGAGCTGGATACGGTCTACAAGAGCGGCTGGGCGGTGGTGATCGCCTCGGTGGCGCTGACGGCGGTCGCCTGGGCGATCGCCATCGCGGCGGCCTGAGGCCGGGGGAGGAAACGGGAATGGCAGGCAAGACGATGCGCTCGATGCGCAGCCCGATGGCAAGGGTGCGCGGGCTCGGCGCCGCCAAGGAAGGCGTGCATCACTGGTGGATGCAGCGGCTGACGGCGCTGGCACTGGTGCCCCTGGTGCTGTGGTTCGTGGTGTCCGTGGCCGGCCTCGCCGGCATGGACCACGCCGCCGCCGCCGCCTGGATCGGCTCGCCGCCGGTGGCGGTGACGCTGGTGCTGCTGATCGCTGCGACGTTCTGGCACGCCCAGCTGGGTGTCCAGGTCGTGATCGAGGACTACGTTCACAACGAGGCGGTCAAGCTCACGGCGCTGATCGCGCTCAAGTTCGCGGCCGTCGTCCTGGCTGTCGCGTCGATTTTCGCCGTCCTGCGGCTGGCGTTCGGAGGCTGAGGCCATGGAGTCCTACAAGGTCATCGAGCACGAGTATGATGCGGTGGTGGTCGGGGCCGGCGGCGCCGGCCTGCGCGCCACCCTCGGCATGACGATGGAGGGGCTGAAGACCGCCTGCATCACCAAGGTGTTCCCGACCCGCAGCCACACCGTCGCCGCCCAGGGCGGCATCGGTGCGGCGCTCGACAACATGGGCGAGGGCGACAACTGGCGCTTCCACATGTACGACACCGTCAAGGGATCCGACTGGCTCGGCGACCAGGACGCCATCGAGTACATGTGCCGCAACGCGATCCCGGCGGTCATCGAACTCGAGCATTACGGCGTGCCGTTCTCGCGCACCGACGAGGGCCGGATCTACCAGCGGCCGTTCGGCGGCCACACGCTGAACCAGGGCAAGGCGATGGCCAAGCGCGCCTGCGCCGCCGCCGACCGCACCGGCCACGCCATCCTGCACACCCTCTACCAGCAGTCGCTGCGCAACAACGCCGAGTTCTTCGTCGAGTATTTCGCGCTCGACCTGATCATGGACGACGACGGTGCGTGCCGCGGCGTCATGGCGCTGTGCCTGGAGGACGGCACCATCCACCGCTTCCGCGCCCACCAGACGGTGCTGGCGACCGGCGGCTACGGCCGCGCCTACTTCTCCTGCACCTCGGCGCACACCTGCACCGGCGACGGCAATGCCATGGTGCTGCGCGCCGGCCTGCCGCTGCAGGACATGGAGTTCGTGCAGTTCCACCCGACCGGCATCTACGGTGCCGGCTGCCTGATCACCGAGGGCGCGCGCGGCGAGGGCGGCTACCTGACCAACTCCGAGGGCGAGCGCTTCATGGAGCGCTACGCGCCGACCGCCAAGGACCTGGCCAGCCGCGACGTGGTCAGCCGGGCGATGACCATCGAGATCAACGAGGGGCGCGGCGTCGGTCCGAACAAGGACCACATCATGCTGCACCTCGAGCATCTCGACCCGCAGGTGCTGCACCACCGCCTTCCCGGCATCTCCGAGACCGCCAAGATCTTCGCCGGCTCCGACGTCACCAAGGAGCCGATCCCGGTGCTGCCGACGGTGCACTACAACATGGGCGGCATCCCGACCAACTACCACGGCGAGGTGCTGCGCCCGACCGCCGCCGACCCGGACCGCGTGGTGCCGGGGCTGATGGCGATCGGCGAGGCCGCCTGCGTCTCGGTGCACGGGGCCAACCGGCTCGGCACCAACTCGCTGCTCGACATCGTGGTGTTCGGCCGCGCCGCCGCCCATCGCGCGGCGGAGACCGTGCGCCCGGGCGAGGCCCACAAGCCGATGCCGCGCGACGCCGGCGACCATGCGCTCGCCCGCCTCGACCGCATGCGCCACGCCAAGGGCGGCCGCAACGCCGGCGCCATCCGCCTCGACATGCAGCGCACCATGCAGACCCATGCGGCGGTGTTCCGCACCGACGCGCTGATGGAGGCCGGCCTCAAGCGGATCCACGAGGTTGCCGGCTCGATGGCCGATGTCGGGCTGAACGACCGCTCCTTGATCTGGAACTCCGATCTGGTCGAGGCGCTGGAGCTGGAGAACCTGATCAGCCAGGCGATCGTCACGCTGACCTCGGCGGCGCTGCGCAAGGAGAGCCGCGGCGCCCATGCGCACGAGGACTTCCCGGACCGCGACGACGCGAACTGGATGAAGCACACCGCCATGTGGCTGGACGAGAAGAACCAGCACCGCGTGCTGTACCGCGACGTCCACATGAACACGCTCTCGAACGAGGTGGAGAGCATCCCGCCGGTCGCCCGCGTCTACTGACGCGCCCGACCGCCCGGCTCCCACCCCCATTCAGGAACGACCATCGATGGCCGAGTTCACCCTGCCCGCCAATTCCAAGGTCAAGATCGGCGACACCTACAAGGCGCCCTCCGGGGCCACGCGGATCAAGAAGTTCAAGATCTACCGGTGGGATCCCGACAAGGGCGGCAACCCGCGGCTCGACACCTACGAGATCGACATGGACGACTGCGCGCCGATGGTCCTGGACGCGCTGATCAAGATCAAGAACGAGATCGACACCACCCTGACCTTCCGGCGCTCCTGCCGCGAGGGTATCTGCGGCTCGTGCTCGATGAACATCGACGGCACCAACACGCTGGCCTGCCTGAAGCCGATCGACGAGGTCCAGGGCGACGTCCACATCTATCCGCTGCCGCACATGCCGGTGATCAAGGACCTCGTCCCCGACCTGTCGGTGCCGTACACCCAGCTCGCCTCGGTGGAGCCGTGGCTGCAGGCCGACACGCCGCCGCCGCCGACCCGGGAGCGGCTGCAGAGCCCCGACGAGCGCGCCAAGCTCGACGGCCTGTGGGAATGCATCCTGTGCTTCTGCTGCACCACCTCCTGCCCGAGCTACTGGTGGAACGGCGACCGCTACCTCGGCCCGGCGGTGCTGCTGCAGGCCTACCGCTGGATCGCCGACAGCCGCGACGAGCATACCGGCGACCGCCTCGACGCGCTCGAGGACCCGTTCCGGCTGTACCGTTGCCACACCATCATGAACTGCACCAAGACCTGCCCGAAGGGCCTGAACCCGGCGAAGGCGATCGCCGAGATCAAGAAGCTCATGGTGCTGCGGCAGTAGGCGGCGGCTGGGGCGCGCGGTTCCAGAACCCACCCGCCGCCGCCTTCCGCCCCTCGATTGCCATCCTTTCGCCCGCTGGCTATGGTCGCGTCGCCGTCCGCAACCGCCCCGGACGAAAGGATCGCCCCATGCTTCCCGCCCGCTTCCTGCCCGTCGCCCTGCTCGCTCTCGCCGCCCTGACCCTGGCGCTGCCGGGCTCGCCAGCCTTGGCGCAGAAGGCGGCGCCGGCGGCTGCGCGGGCCGATGCGTCGGGGGCCGAGACGAAGCTCGAGCGCCAGGGCCCGGCAGACGACGAGGTCACGCTGGAGCTGTCGGTCGAGGACTGGGTCGAGACCGCGACCGCCACGGTGCAGATCGCCGCCAACCTCGCGGTGGAGTCCGGCAAGTTCGGCGCTGCGCGGCAGGACCTCGTGACCACGCTGCAGGGTTTCGGCTCCGGGGCCGAGTGGCGGATCGTCAGCTTCGCCAAGCTGGGCGACGATGCCGGCTTCGAGCGCTGGCATCTGCTCGCCGAGGCCCGCGTCGCCGAGGCGGCGCTGTCCGACCTCGCCGGTAAGGCCAAGGAGGCGACGAGGCCCGGCCGGGCGCTCGCCGTCGCATCGATCGAGTACCGGCCGACGCTCGGCGAGCGGGAGGCGGTGATCGACCGGCTTCGCGCCGAGGTCTACGGCCGGGTGGCGCGCGAGATCGCGGCGCTGAACCAGGCCTTCGCCGACCGCCGGTTCCGGATCCGGATGATCGACTTCACCTCCGGCTTCCGGCCGGAGCCACGGGCGATGACCATGGCACGGGCGGAGTCCGCCGGGGTGGCGAAGTTCGCGGACGCCGGCGGCGGCGGCCTGGCGGGTGCCGAGAAGGCGCAGCTGACCGCCAGGGTGGCCCTGGCCGCCGTCGTGCCGGCCGAGTAAGCAAGGGGAGAGCAGGATGTCGAAGGTACTGATCGTGACCGGCGGCTCGCGCGGCATCGGCAGCGCGGTGTGCCGCCGGGCCGCTGCCGACGGCTGGGACGTGGCGGTGAACTACGCCGGCAACGCCGAGGCCGCCGAGAAGACCGCCTCGGCGGTCAAGGCGGCCGGCCGGCGCGCCATCACGGTGCAGGGCGACATGTCGGACGAGGCCGACATCCTCAGGCTGTTCGAGACCACCCAGAGCGCACTCGGGAGCATCGACGCGGTGGTCTGCAACGCCGGCATCACCGGCAAGATCACCCGGGTCGAGGACATGACCACCGAGGCGATGCGGGCGGTCATGAACCTGAACGTCGTCGGCCTGATGATCGCCAACCGCGAGGCGGTGCGTCGGATGTCGACGAAGCGCGGCGGCAAGGGCGGGGCGATCGTGAACCTGTCGTCGATCGCGCCGCGCATCGGCTCGCCGAACGAGTTCGTGCACTACGCCGCCTCCAAGGGAGCGGTCGACGCCTGGACCACCGGCCTCGGCCGCGAGGTGGCGGGCGAGGGCATCCGCGTCAACGCCGTCGCCCCCGGGATGATCGACACCGACATCCACGCGACGGCCGGCGCGCCGGACCGCGCGCAGCGGCTCGGCGGCACCGTGCCGATCGGCCGCTCCGGCACCGCCGAGGAGGTCGCCGAGGCTGTGGTCTGGCTGCTGTCGGATGCCGCGCGCTACTGCGTCGCCACCGTGCTCAGCGTCAATGGCGGCCGATAAGGCGGCGGCCGATAAGGCGGCGGCCGATAAGGCGGCGGCCGCTGAGGCGGATACGCCGCAGGCTGGGCCGCTTGCCCGCTATCGGGCACGGATCGCCGCCGGCGAACTGAAGGGCGACGCGGACCAGGAGGCCGCGGTGGCCCGCCTCGATGGCTTGGCCCGGAGCGTCGACGGCTGGCAGGCCCGCTCGGCCTCGTCGGGCGGCTGGCTTTCCAAGCTCGGGCTGCGCCGCTCCAAGGAAGGCTCGGCGCCGACCGGCCTGTACCTGTTCGGCCCGGTCGGCCGTGGCAAGTCCATGCTGATGGACCTGTTCTTCGAGGCCGCCCCGGTCGCCGCCAAGCGCCGGGTGCACTTCCATGAGTTCATGCAGGAGGTGCATGGCCTGATCCACCGGTTCCGCCAGCAGGGCGGCGCCGGCGACACGCCGATCCTGCAGACCGCCACCACCATCGCCGACCAGGCGTCGCTGCTGTGCTTCGACGAGATGGAGGTGCGGGACATCGCCGACGCGATGATCCTCGCCCGGCTGTTCACCGCCCTGTTCGACCGTGGCGTGGTGGTGGTGACGACATCGAACCGGCCGCCCGACGAACTGTACAAGGGCGGCCTGCATCGCGACCGCTTCCTGCCGTTCATCGAGCTGCTGAAGGACCGCCTGGACTGCGCCGACCTCGGCGACGGCACCGACTACCGGCGCGGCCGGCTGGCCGGCGAGCGGCTGTTCTTCACGCCGGCCGACGCCGCGGCGCGCGCCGCCCTCGACCGGCTGTTCGCCGAACTGACCGGCGGTGCGGCGCCGGAGCCCGACAGCGTGGTGGTGCACGGCCGCGAGCTGGCGGTGCCGGCCGCCGCCAAGGGAGTGGCGCGCTTCGCCTTCGAGGAGCTGTGCGGCCGGCCGCTCGGCCCCGGCGACTTCCTGGCGATCGCCCGGCGCTACCGGGCGGTGCTGATCGACGACGTGCCGATGATGTCCGACGCCATCCGCGACCGCGCCCGGCGCTTCATGACGCTGATCGATGCGCTGTACGAGCGCCGGGTGTCGCTGGTCTGCTCGGCGGCGGCCGAGGCCGACCAGCTCTACGCCGGCAACGACTGGGGCTTCGAGTTCGAGCGCACGGTGTCGCGGCTGATGGAAATGCGCTCGGCCGACTACTTCGCCGAGCCGCACCGGCCGTGACCGCCTCGATGGTGGTCCGCCGCGCCGGGCGAGGCGACGCGGGGGCGCTGTTCGCCATGCTGCAGGACCTCGCCCGTTTCCACGGCCGCGAGGCGACCATCGGCCGCGACGCCTTCGAGCGCGACGGTTGGGATGCTCCTGCGCGCTTCGATACCTGGATCGCCGAGACCGCAGACGGCGTGCCGCTCGGCTTCGCCCAGGGCTTCGGCAAGTATTCCAGCTGGAGCGGCGGCGAGGTTTTCTTCCTGGCCAACCTCTGGGTCGATCCGCGGCGGCGCGCTGCCGGGATCGGCGCCGCCCTGATGGCGGCGGTCGAGGCGCATGCCCGGGCCACCGGCCGGTCGCGGATCGAGCTGACGGTGGCGCGGGACAATCCGGCGGCGGCCTTCTACCGGCGGCTCGGGCTGACAGACCGCGGCGACGACCGGATGGCGCTGGACCTGGACGGGCGCTGAAGCGTCCGATGCTTCAGGCTACCGCGCGGACGGGTTCGATCCGCTCCAGCTCGTCGGCGATGGCCCGGCGGCGTTGCATCAGGTCGTGGTCGGCCTGCACTCCCAGCCAGAAGCCGTCCGAGAGACCGAAGAACCGGGCGAGACGCAGATCGGTATCGGCGGTGATCCCGCGCTTGCCGAGCACGATCTCGTTGATCCGCCGCGGCGGCACGCCGATCGCCCGCGCGAGCCCGTTCTGCGACAGCTTCATCGGCTCGATGAACTCGGTGAGGAGGATCTCGCCGGGCGTCGGATTCGGGATCTGCTCAGTGATAGTCGACGATCTCGACATGGTCGGGGCCTCCACTCGTCCATACGAAACAGATCCGCCATTGATCGTTGATGCGAATGCTATGCTGTCCCGCCCGATCGCCCTTGAGCGCCTCCAGGCGATTGTTCGGCGGCACCGCCAGATCGTGGAGCGCGCGGGCATTGTTGAGCAGGCGAAGCTTCCGAAGTGCGACGGACTGAATCTCCCGCGGCAGCCGTCGACTCCACTCACCGCTCCAGATCTTCGCCGTTTCGCGGGAACGGAACCTGACGATCATGGCCGACTATAACGAATCTCGTTATATAACGCAATTCGTCATGGAGCGAACTGAAGAGATCGGACGGGGCGAGGTTTCGCGCTAGGATCTCCTCGGCGCGTTTGTGCTTGGCTGCTGCGGGGGGCTCGATGCCGGCGGTGATGAAACGGTGCCTTGCGACTGCACTTCAATGTCTCGGATGGCGCGCCGTCCGCGCGGCGGCTCCGCGCGCCGAGATCCGGTCCGGCCTCCGCGTCCTGGCCGTGCTTGCGGCCCTGGCCTGGGCGCCGCTCGACGCGCGCCCGGCGGCGGCGGCGCAGGACGACGGCGCGGTGTTGAAGGCGGTCGCCGATCTCACCGAGTGGCTGCGGGCATCCGGTGCCGGCAGCCTGGAGACCGCCGCGCCGCCGGTGGTGGTCGACCGCGCCGGCACCCAGGTGGTGCGGATGCCTGGCCTGGCGTGGCGCGCCGCCGAAGCGGTGGTGAAGTTCGGGGACGTCGAGGTCGCGCGGTCGGACGCCGGCGGCGGATTGTGGCGGCTGGCCGGCTCCCTGCCGCCGCGGGTAACGGTCGAGTCGCCCGGAGCGCCGGCGATGTCGGTGTCGCTCGCCGGCTCGTCCTTCGAGGTCGTCGTCGATCCCGGCACCGGTACGGTCAGCGCCTCGTCGGTCGACGCCCGCGGCCTGGAGGCGGTCGTCGCGACGGTCGGCCGGGCCACCATCGCAAGCCTGGCAACCCGCAGCGACGTGCGTGACGGGCCCGGCGGCAAGGCGGTCCTCACTTCCAGCTATCGCCTGGACGGCCTGGCCGTCACCGGCGAGCCGGATGCCCCGGGCGGGCCGCCGGTCGAGCTGCTGAGCCTCAAGTCGATCGCCAGCGACGGGCGGATCGATGGAGTCGACTGGCCGCGCCTGCTCGAGCTGCAGGCCGTCATGGTCGCCGGCCAGGCCGGGCTGGCCGCCGGGGACGACGCGGCGCTGGTGCAGCGCCTGCAGTCGCTGGCGACCTCGCCGGACCTGATCCTGGACGGGGTCGCCTTCAGCTTCGGCGTCGAGGATGTCCGGATCGGCGAGGCGGCGGGCGGCCCGGTTGCCGTCGCCAGGCTTGGATTCAAGTTCGGCGTGTCCGGGCTGGCGGGCGACAGCGCCGCCGGCAGCATCGGCTATGGCCATGACGGCCTCGTCGTCCAGGCGGCCCTGCCGGTGGACGCGGCGGCGGTGCCGGAATCCTTCGCCCTGGAGGTCGGCGTGGAGAAGATTCCCGGCCGGCAGCTGCTCGATCTGCTGGGCGCCGGGATCTTCGAGGAAGATCCACTGGTCGCCGTGCTGCAGCAGGCCGGGACGACCGCACGGCTGACCGGAGCGCGGATCCGCATGGACGGGATGGGCGCCGACCTGGATCTCGAGGTCCGGGCGTCGGCGTCCGCTCCCGACGGAATCGCCGGCCGGCTGGCGCTGACGGTCGTGAACCTCGACCGCATCGTGGCGGCGCTGGGGCCGATGATCACCGACGAGCTCGCCGCCATCCAGTTCGCCTCGATCCTCGGGCAGCGCGCCGAGGCCGCCGACGGGACGGTGACGCATCGCTGGGCGCTGGCCCGCGACGACAGCGGCCGCTCGACCCTGAACGGCAACGACGTCTCGGCCCTGGTGAGCGACGGCATGGCGGATCTCGGCCGGTCGCTGGGCGGCGGACGCGACACCGGCGAGCCGGACGGCACCGACACCGCCGCGCTGCCCGCCGAGGGCATCACCGCCGCCTTCGTCGCCGCCCGGCTCGAGGAGTTCGGTCTCGGGGCCACGGTGTCGACCGGCGATTCCGGCGAGCCGGCGGTGTCCGCAGATCTCGCCGACACGCTCGCGGGCTATGCGCTCGAGGTGCAGTTCTTCGACTGTGCCGAGGACGGGGTGTGCGGCAGCTGCATGCTCTACCTCGGCGCCGAGCCGGACAAGCAGGTGCCGTATGCCAAGCTGAACGAGTGGAACAGCGGCGAGCGCTGGGTGCGGGCCTATCGCGGCGAAGGCCGGACGGTCTGGCTGGAACTGGACATTCCCGGCGAGAGCGCGTCGGCCGGCGGCGTCGACGCGGCAATCGCCCGCTTCCTGGAGGCGGCAGAGCGGTTCGTGGCGGAAATGGCGCCGAGACGGTAGCGGCGAGCGTCCGGCGGGTCGCCCGACGTCGCGGTCGATCCGTTACGCCGCAACCCTGAGCCGCAGGCCCAGCGCCTTGAGGACCCGGGCAACGGTCGCGAACTCCGGGTTGCCGGACGGCGAAAGCGCCTTGTAGAGATTGGCCCGGCCGAGACCCGCGGCCTGCGCGATCTCGGTCATTCCCCTGGCGCGCGCAACGTCGCCGAGCGCCGCCTTCAGCAGGTCCGGGTCACCGTCCTCCAGGACCGCATCGAGATAGGCGGCGATGTCCTCCCTGGTCTCCAGCGTCTCGGCAGCATCCCATGTGCGGGTCTTGCCGGCCATTTCATTCTCCCTGGATGCCGCGCGCCAGCTCCATGGCCCGGGTGATGTCGCGATCCTGCCGCTGCTTGTCGCCGCCACACAGCAGGACGATGACGGTGTCGCCGCGACGGATGAAGTAGATGCGGTACCCCGGCCCATAATCGATCCGCAGCTCCGACACGCCCGCACCGACCGGCTTCACGTCCCCCGGGTTTCCAAGCGATAGCCGACGGATGCGAGCGGTGATCCGGGCACGGATCTGACGGTCGCGCAGATCCGAGAACCAGTCCGCGAACACATCCGTCTGGCGGATCTCGATCGTCAAGCACTGTCTCTCGTAAAGGACAGCGGGTCAACCGCGGTTCATCACGAGCTATGGAAGCCGGAGGTCGAAATTCCAGCAGCGGGGGCGGGAGCGAATCCGTGGACTACTCGGACCAGGCGCGCGCCATAGCGGCGTCCGGTCCGGCCGCGCCTACAGCCCCTCGTTGAAGTCGTCGAGCAGGGTGGCGATCCGCACCTCGTCGACCTGGTCCATGATGGCGCGGGCGCGCTGGGTGGCGGGGCCGGCGGCGAGGCGGCGGATGCGCTGCTTGACCCGCGGCAGGGCGGTGCCGGCCATCGACAGCTCGCGCACCCCGAGCCCGACCAGCAGCGGCGCGTAGCGCGGGTCGCCGGCGATCTCGCCGCAGACGCTGACCGGGATGCCGTTGCGCAGGGCGGCCTCGACAGTGAACTGGATCAGCCGCAGCACCGCCGGGTGCAGCGGGTTGTACAGGTCGGCCACCTGCTCGTCGCCGCGGTCGATGGCCAGCGTGTACATGGTCAGGTCGTTGGTGCCGAGCGCCATGAAATCGCATTCGCGCGCCAGCGCATCGGCGGTCAGCGCCGCCCCCGGCACCTCGATCATCACGCCCAGCGGCGGCAGCGGGTCGGCGATCCGCACCTTGCGGCGGCGCAGCCGGGCGACCACCCGGCCCATGATCGCGCGCACCGCCCGCACCTGGCCGACCGAGGAGATCATCGGCAGCAGGATCCGCACCGGCCCGTGCGCGCCGGCCCGCAGGATCGCCGACAGCTGGGTCTCCA
>Ga0209024_1000305_pt1 | contig 94901 bp, 93 predicted proteins | sample AutmiccommunBRH5_FD_187380 | JGI IMG/M metagenome (GOLD analysis project Ga0209024, IMG submission 187380) | Deep subsurface microbial communities from Mt. Terri, Switzerland - Autotrophic microbial communities BRH/5 (SPAdes) (version 2) | ecosystem: Environmental > Aquatic > Deep subsurface >...
GGTTGAGAGAATGGGTCGGAGCCTGATCTACGTCGCAGGGTCTAAGCCCTCAGGAGCGGCACAGGCTTCCTTCCGACCCGAAGCGCTGGTAGCTAACCAGCGCCCGGGGAGAGATACAAGGAGCGGCCGACCGGCCGCTCCTACAGAGACGGGCATGACTAAATTCTGCAAAGGAGTTCACCATGAAGTTCATGATCATTCGTAAAGCCGATGCCGCAACGGAAGCGGGGGAGATGCCCTCTGATGAGCTGTTGACGGCGATGGGGCGCTATAACGAGATGCTGGCGAACGCCGGAGTGATTCGCGACGGCACCGGCCTGCGCCCCAGCAGTGATGGCGCCCGGATTCGTTTCAGCAATGGCAAGCCGGTGGTTAGCGACGGGCCTTTCACTGAAACCCGGGAGCTGATTGCCGGCTTCACTATGATCGAAGTGAACTCGAAGCAGGAAGCTATCGACTGGGCAAAGCAGTGGCCGGCGATGGACGCTGACGGCAACGTCGAGCTGGAGCTGCGCCAGTTGTTTGAAATGGAAGATTTTGTCCCGGGCGAGGGCATTGAGGTTCATCGGGATCTGGAAAAACGCATGGCAAGGCAGCCGTCACTGATGTCAATGTATATCGGCTTCAATGGCAATTGTGCGCAGGCACTGCATTTCTACGCCGACTGCCTGGGCGGCCATATCGAGATGGCGATGACCTGGGGCGAGGGGCCCGCGGATATGGAAATCCCGGAGGACTGGAAAGAGAAAATCATGCATGCCCAGTTGCGCGCCGGCCGCTGGACGCTGATGGCTTGCGATTCGCCGTCGGAGCACTACCAGCCACTTCAAGGATGTCATCTGCAGATCACGATTGACGATCAGGCAGCGGCGGAGCAGGTTTTCAATCGACTGGCGGAGAAGGGCACCGTATCCATGCCGTTCGCAGAAACCTTCTGGGCTAACCGCTTCGGCATGCTGGTGGACCGCTTCGGTGTCTCATGGGCCATCAACAGTGGCATGAAGTAATGTAGGAGCGGCCGATCGGCCGCTCCTACAGGGATCAACTGGGAGAGCACGATGAAATATCTGGCACTGGTCTACTACAACGAAGCGATCATGAATGCCATGTCGCAGCAGGAATGGGATGCGCTCAATCAGGAGTGCATGGGTTGTGTCGAAAATCTGCAGCGCAGCGGCCATTTTGTTGATGGCCATCCGCTGCAACAAACTGACACGGCGACCACGGTGCGGGTACGCAATGGTAAGCTCACTGCCACCGACGGGCCCTTCGCCGAAACCAGAGAGCAGCTGGCAGGCTTCTACATGCTGGAGGCGCGTGATCTGAATGAAGCGATTCAGCTGGCCGGAAAAATTCCACCTGCGCGCTACGGCTCCATCGAAGTGCGGCCGGTGCGTGAGCTGAAAGCGGAAGGTAATCTGGCTGGCGGCCAGTCAGCCTGAGAGCTTCCGTGTAGGAGCGGTCGACCGACCGCGAATCCTTCAAAACATATCGCGGCCGATCGTCCGCTCCTACATGGAATGCAGTGCGTTGGCATGATGTGCAATATGCTCACCGATAAAGCTGGCAATAAAGTAATAGCTATGGTCGTAGCCGGGCCGCATGCGCAGCGTCAGCGGGTGGCCGGCCTTGTCGCAAGCCTGCTGTAACAACTCGGGCTTCAGTTGATTGGCAAGAAACTCATCGGCATCACCCTGATCCACCAGCAGCGGTAATTTTTCACTGGCGCTGGCAACAAGCGCGCAGCTGTCCCACTGCTGCCAGCTGTGACGGTCATCGCCCAGATAAGCAGTAAGCGCCTTTTCTCCCCACGGCACCTGACTCGGCGCGACGATCGGCGAGAACGCCGAGACGCTGCGATATCTGCCGGGATTCTTCAGCGCGATCATCAGGGCGCCATGCCCGCCCATGGAATGGCCGGAAATCGCCCGTGCGGCAGTCACCGGAAAATGCGCTTCAACCAGCGCCGGCAGCTCATCGACGATGTAATCGTACATGCGAAAGTGCGGCACCCAAGGCGCTTGAGTGGCATTGATATAGAAGCCTGCGCCCTGGCCGAGATCGTAGCCGGCATCATTGGCAATATCGTCGCCGCGCGGGCTGGTATCCGCGGCGACAATGACCACCCCATGTTCAGCGGCATAACGTTGCGCGCCGGCCTTGGTGATGAAGTTCTGCTCATTACAGGTCAGTCCGGACAGCCAGTACAGTGTCGGGCATTTCTGCTGCTGTGCTTGCGGCGGCAGATAAACCGCAAAGCGCATGCTGCAACCGAGTGTTGCCGAATCATGCTGCCAGACCTGCTGGCGGCCACCGAAGCAGGCGCGATCTTCAATCTTGTCCATTACCATTGTTGCCTCAGAAATGAATCACGGTGCGGATCGACTTGCCTTCGTGCATCAGGTCGAATGCCTTGTTGATATCTTCCAGCCCCATGGTGTGGGTGACAAACGGGTCGAGCTGGATTTCGCCGCGCATCGATTGCTCAACCATGCAGGGCAACTGGCTGCGGCCTTTAACGCCGCCGAACGCCGAGCCGCGCCAGACCCGGCCGGTGACCAGCTGGAACGGACGGGTGCTGATTTCCTGACCGGCGCCGGCGACACCGATAATGACGCTTTCGCCCCAGCCCTTGTGACAGCATTCCAGCGCCGCGCGCATGACGTTGACGTTACCGATACATTCAAAGCTGAACTCAACGCCGCCATCGGTCATGTCGACGATCACTTCCTGAATCGGTTTGTCGTGATCCTTCGGGTTGACGCAGTCGGTGGCGCCCATCTGTTTTGCCAGTTCGAATTTTGCCGGGTTGGTGTCGATGGCGATAATTCGACCGGCTTTGGCCTGCTTCGCGCCTTGCACCACAGCAAGGCCGATACCGCCGAGGCCGAACACGGCAACCGTATCGCCTTCCTTTACCTTCGCGGTGTTGTGCACCGCACCGATGCCGGTGGTGACGCCACAACCGAGCAGACAGACTTTCTCATGCGGCGCGTCCGGATTGATCTTCGCCAGCGATACTTCCGCCACCACGGTGTATTCGCTGAATGTGCTGGTGCCCATGTAGTGATAGATCGGCTCGCCGTTATAGGAGAAGCGGCTGGTGCCGTCCGGCATCAGGCCCTTGCCCTGGGTGGCGCGCACCGAGCTGCACAGATTGGTCTTGCCGGATTTGCAGAATTTGCATTCGCCGCATTCGGCGGTGTACAGCGGAATCACATGATCGCCGGGCTTGACGCTGGTGACGCCTTCGCCGACTTCCATCACGATGCCGGCACCTTCATGGCCGAGCACCGCCGGGAACACACCTTCCGGATCATCACCGCTGAGAGTAAAGGCATCGGTGTGGCAAACGCCGGTGTGGGTGATCCGGACCAGCACTTCGCCTTTCTTCGGCGGCGCCACGTCGATCTCGACGATTTCCAGCGGCTTGCCCGGTCCGAATGCGACGGCGGCGCGTGATTTCATGGCAAAGTCTCCTGTTGAGCGGGCGTCATATCTCTTAAGAGAGCAGACGCTAACGGGTACTGGGTCACAGCTGTGTGATGAACAGGTCAATTCTGCCAGATGATGGCATCCCCGGTCCGCACAAGCGGTGCTATATTTCCGTCGGGGGCAAGTACAACGAGCACGGAAGCCGGATCATCGTCAGCACGATACGACTTCTCTGCTTCTCGATGGGCCGGCCTTGATCAGAGCGCGCCGCTTCAGGCGGTGTGATTCAAGTTAACGGGGGATTACTGATGAAAATGTTAAGTTTTGCCGGCGTACTGGCGCTGGTGTTGTCCACTGCTGTGTGGGCATCTGAAGAAGAGCAGATGAGTGCCGAGCAGCAGGAGTATATGGAGTGGGCGCTGGGCGTATGGGAGTCGCTATCACCACAAACCGGCGATGTACTGCTGGAGCAGGCCAATGTCACCCTGACGGTACCGGAAGAGTTCTATTTTCTTGCCGAGAAGGATGCGCTGACGGTGCTGGTGGATGTGTGGGGTAATCCACCCGGCCAGGAGGTGCTCGGCATGCTGTTTCCGGCTGAGTCGACGCCCTTTGATGGCGATGCCTGGGCTGTCATTGTCCAGTATGAAGAAGAAGGTTATGTGTCCGATGAGGATGCCGCGGGCATCAATTACAGTGACATGCTGAAAGAGATGCAGCGCGACACCCGGGCTGACAGTGCCGAGCGCGTCAAGCAGGGCTATGAGCCCATTGAGCTGGTAGGCTGGGCATCAGCGCCTTACTACGATGCCAGCAGCAAGAAGCTGCATTGGGCCAAGGAGCTGAAGTTCGGTGACGCACCCGAGCATACGCTGAACTACAACATCCGGGTGCTTGGCCGCAAAGGCGTACTGATTCTGAACTTTGTCGCTGACATGTCACAGAATGCGGTGATTGAGGAGAGCCTCGACAGCGTGGTGGGGATGGCGGAGTTCAACGAGGGCGCCCGTTATGCGGACTTCAATCCGGAGATCGACCAGGTTGCGGCCTATGGTATCGGCGCGCTGATTGCCGGCAAGGTGGCGTCCAAGGCCGGCCTGCTGGCGGCGGCGATGCTGTTACTGAAAAAATTCTGGATGTTCCTAGCCGTGGGTATTTTTGCGTTGCTGAAGAAGGTGTTTGGTCGCGGCAAGGTCGCCACGACAACACCCGGCGAATAAATATAACCACCAGCCCGCGGAACCAGACTCCGTTGGGCTGTCTCGAAGCGCAGACGGATCAGGGATTCGTCTGCGATCCGCGCAGAGCGTTTCGCGCATTCCGGACAGGGAGATCAGCATGGCGGCGCCACAGGGTTTTGTCAGCAGGCTGATGCAGTCACTTTTTGGCAGCGTGCACTGGCAGCCGCCGTTCTGGGGCGTGGCGCTGGCTGATTGGAGTCGGCGCCACCAGTCCGGATTGAAACGCACGGGTGCCGTGCTTGTGCTGGCATTGGTGGCGCTCTGGGGAGGCTATCGCTACTGGCAATCCCTGCCGCAACCGGCTCTGACTCACGTCGAGGCAATCGCGCCGGCGCTGACCATTGTCGGCGAAGACGAAAAGCTTTATCCGCAGCCGTTGCAGCTGCGTTTCCGTACCCATTATCCGAATCCGACCGAGGAAGGCCCGCGCAATGCCGCGCAGCTGGCGTTACTGGGAGAAGAGGTCAAGGGCATTCGTCTGCAGCCGGCACACCCGGGCAAGTGGCGCTGGGACAATGAGAACACCCTGATTTTTACTACCGAGCAGGACTGGCCCGCCGGGCAAACCTATAGGGTTATATTGCCCGAGGAGATTTTCGCCGAGGGTATTCGTCTTGCTTCCGAAAGCGTCGAATTCCGCACCTTGCCGTTTTCCATGTCGCTGGAAAAGCTGGCGTTCTATCAGGATCCTGAGCAGCCTTCGCGACACCAGACTGTTGCCACTTTACAGTTCAGTCATGCGGTTGATCTCGATAGCCTGCGTCGTCTGGCCAGCTTTACCATGCGCCCGTCCGGTGCGCCGGTGACTGCGCCGGCAAACAGCTATCCCTATACGGTGACGCTTGGTCGTGCAGGCCGCGAGGCATACCTCAGCACCGATCCGCTGACGTTGCCGGAGCAGGAAAATTTCATGCTGCTGAAGGTGGATGCTGGCGTTAAACCGGTACTCGGCGCTGACCGGGCGGCGGAGACGATTGAGCAGAGCGTACGTATTCCATCGGTGAATACCTACTTCCGGGTGTCATCGTTAAGCGCGGAAATTATTCGCAATGAAGAGGACGAACCGGAGCAGACCCTGGTTCTGGAAATGACTGACGGTGTTCGCACCGAAACGGTGATGAAAACTCTACAGGCTTGGGAGCTGCCGGCGGATTACCACCGTAGTGGCGTTGAAATCCCCGCCGATGTCATGAAGCGGGCCAAGCCGGTTACGCTGACTGGCAACCCGAGCGAGTTCGAGTTCAGCCAGCTGCACAGTTTCCGCTTCCGTGCCGATCAGGGCCGCCGATTGCTGGTGCGATTGCCGTCCGGATTAGAATCCCGAGGTGGATTCCGGATGACAGTTCCCTATGAAACGATTCTGCAGGCGCCGCGCTTCCCGCAGGAAATGAACATCGTCGGTGAAGGCGGGCTGTTGTCGCTCAGCGGTGAGCAGCAACTCGGTTTTCAGACACGCGGTGTGAATGGCATCGAAGTGGAAGTGCATCAGTTGTTCGAAGACCAGATTGTTCATCTGGTGTCGCAAACCTACGGTCGCATGCGTGATGCCAGTTTTGCCGGCGGCATGTTCGGCGAGCTGAATATCAGCAAGAAGCACACTCGCAAGGTCATGATTGCCGAAAAGGATCCGGCAAAAGCGGCCTATGCGTCGCTGGATCTGTCGCCCTGGCTGCAGGATCCGGCCAGCAACCGCGGCGTGTTTGTGGTCAACGCCTACGGGCTGAATGAAAACGGCTACCGTGCCGGCCCAAGTGACCGGCGCCTGCTGCTGGTTTCTGACCTGGCCCTGATCAGCAAGCGCGATGCCGGCAATGCACATACGGTGTATGTGCTCTCACTGGCCAGTGAAACACCGGTGGCGGCAGCAACCATTTCATTGCTGGGCCGCAACGGCCGGGTATTGCTGTCGCGCAGCAGTGATCAACAGGGTCGGGCGCAATTTCCTGATGTCAGTGACTACAAGGCGGATCAGCAACCGGTGGCGTGGCTGGTCAAGCATGGCAGCGATCTCGCCTTCATGCCGTTTGCCAGCCACGATCGCACGGTAAACTACTCGCGCTTTGATGTCGGCGGCGTTCACACCGGGCGCAGCGATGGCACCTCGACGGTGCGGGCGATGGTGTTCAGTGATCGCGGCATCTATCGGCCGGGAGAGCAGGGGCATCTGGCGGTGATGAGCAAACGCGATGACTGGAATACGCTGCCGGCCAGCCCGATCGAGATTATTGTCACTGATCCGCGCGGCAACCAGCTGCTCAGTCAGCGTCAGCGGTTGGCGCCGGAGGGTTTGCAGGAAGTGGATTTTACCCTTGCCGCTACGGCGCCCACCGGGCAATACCAGGTGGCGGTGAACCTGATCACCGATGAACGCAACCGTCACTGGACGCAAATCGGTAATGGCACTTTCTCGGTGGAGGAGTTCCAGCCCGATACCCTGCGCATTCGCACCCGCTTTGAAGATGTCGCTGCCAGCGGCTGGCACACGTCGCTGAAGTTGACCGGCAAGGTGTCGCTGGAAAATCTGTTCGGGGCCGCCGCGGAGGATCGCCGGGTGCGCGCCAGCTACACTCTGGCGCCGACCCGATTCAGTTTCGAGGACTTTGACGGCTTCTCCTTTGATAATCCGTACCGCGATCAGAAAGACACCCTGCAACGGCACGTTACTGAAACCCTGCCAGAGTCGCGGACCGATCGTGAAGGGCAGGCCAGCTTCGCACTGGACCTGTCCGGTTATGGTAATGGCTTGTACCAGCTCAGCTTTGAAGCGGAAGGGTTCGACAGTGGCGGCGGCCGCAGTGTTCAGGCCCGAAGCCAGATTTTGCTGTCGCCGCTGACAGTGTTGCTGGGCAGCAAAGCCGATGGTGATCTGGCTTATCTGCGTCGTGATGCCGAGCGCAATATTCGTTTTATTGCCATTGACCCGTCACTGAAGCCTGTCGCCAGTGATGACCTCGCCCTGCGCCTGACCGAGGTGCAGAGTCTGTCGACGCTGGTACGCCAGCGCGATGGCACGCTGGCCTATCAGACCATCGAGAAAAAAGTGCCGATGTCCGAGGCGCCATTCAGTGTTGAGGCGGAAGGCAGCAGCTGGCGCGTACCGACCGACAAGGCGGGCGATTTTATTGTTGAACTGGTTAACGGTGACGGGCTGGTGATGGCGCAGCGTCAGTTCAGTGTGATCGGCAGCCGCAATCTGGCCGGTAATCTGGAGAAGAACGCCGAGCTGGAGCTGAAGCTGGATCGCAGTGACTATCGCGCCGGCGACATGATTGAGATGCAGATTACCGCGCCCTACACCGGCATGGGCCTGATTACCATCGAGCGCAACAAGGTGTTCGCGCAGAAGTGGTTCCGCGCCGACAGTCAGCGCACGGTGGAAAGCATTCGTGTGCCAGAGGGCATTGAAGGGAACGCCTATATCAATGTCACCTTTGTCCGCAGCCTCGACTCGGAGGAAATTTTCACCCAGCCATTGAGCGTCGCGGTGCAGCCCTTCAGTGTTGACCGGCAAAAACGCAATATTGACCTGACGCTGGCCAGCCCGGAGAAAGTGGCGCCGGGGCAGGTGTTGAGCATTGAGGTGGAGGCTGCCGCTGCCGGCAAGATGGTGGTGTTTGCGGTGGACGAGGGCATCCTGCAGGTAGCCGGCTATCGCACCCCGGCGCCGCTGGATACGTTCCTGCGCAAACGCGCACTGGAAGTGACCACCCAGCAGATCGCCGATATGTTGCTGCCGGAGTTTTCCCTGCTGCAGAGAGCGGCGGCCGGCGGCGACGCCGCTGCGGAGGCGAAAAGAGTTGCCTCGCCCATGCTCGGCCAGAACCTGAATCCGTTTCAGCGCAATGTCCGCGCACCGGTGGTGTTCTGGTCCGGCGTCATCAGCGCCACCGGCGAGAAGCAGACGGTGAACTTCACCGTGCCGGACTACTTTGATGGTCAGCTGCGCATCATGGCGGTGGCCAGCAATAACGACAGTGTCGGTGCCGGCAGCACCAGCACACTGGTGCGCGATGCCTTTGTTCTAAGCCCGAACGTTATTACCACGGCGGCGCCGGGGGATGAGTTCGAAGTCAGTGTCGGCATTGCCAATACGCTGGATGCCGAAGATGGTGAACAGACCCTGACGGTGGAAGCGATCCCTGATGGGCATTTGGCATTGGTCGATGCGACGCCGAAAATCCTGATGCTGGCGCCGGGCCGCGAAGGGCGGATCAGTTTCCGGGTGCGTGCCACAGATCAGGTCGGTGCCGCCGAGCTCGGATTCCGGGTGTTCAATGATCGCTATGACGTGCGCCGCTCTGCCACGCTGAGCGTGCGCCCGGCGGTGCCGTACCGGGTATCACTGGAGTCCGGCATTGCCGATTCCGGCGAGCAGTTACTGCCGTTGCCGCGCCAGCTGCTGGAGCCGCTGGCCGAGCAGCAGGTCGTGGCCGGCTACAGCCCGACGGTGTTAACCCGTGGTCTGGAGCGCTATCTGCACCACTATCCTCACGCCTGTTCAGAACAGATTGTCAGCCGGGTATTTCCGGCGCTGGCGCTGATGAAGGACCCTGGCAGTGGCATTGATCGTGAGCGTATGCAGGAGCAGATCAGCGGCGTCGCCAGCACCCTGTCGACCCGGCAATCGCCACAAGGCGGCTACAGCTTCTGGCCCGGTGGTCATTATGTCGACGATGCGGTATCAGTTTATGCGCTGCATTTTCTGCTGGAAGCGCGCGAGCAGGGGCAGCCGGTTAACGCCAACCAGCTCAGCAAGGCAGAGGATTATCTGCGCAGTATTGCCGGCGCCACACCGGGCCAACAGCGTGCGGAAACTCAGGCCTACGCGATCTATGTACTGACCCGCTCAGGGCAGGTAACCACCAACTATCTGACCCTGTTGCAGACTCATTTGGAGAAGCAGGATCCGAAACACTGGCGCCGCTCGCTGGCGGCAGCGTGGATGGCCGCCAGTTATCGACAGCTGAAGCTGGAAGAGCTGGCGACTTCATTGATCGGTCAGTACAAGTTTGCCGAAGTCACACAACAGTATGACTGGCCGCTGGACTCGGCCTTGCTGCGTAACGCCCAGTATCTGTATCTGCTGGCGCAGCATTTCCCCGAGCGTTTGCCGAAAGTCAGTGATGAGGTGATTGCCACGCTGGCGCTGCCGGTGAGCAAAGGGCAGTTCAATACCCTGTCCGCATCGTGGACGATTCTCGCCTTGTCCGCCTGGGGCGAACAGGCGGCGCAGTTGCAGCCGGCCGCGCTGACCATCATGACGCAGATTGGTGAAGCGGCGATGGAAACACTGGCCAGCAGCCAACCCGGCGCGATCTATGTCGAAGCGGATGTGCCCTTGCCAGTGCAACGTCTTGCCCTGCAGGGCGATGCCAGCCAGCGCTTCTTCTATAGCCTGAGCCAGTCCGGCTTTGATACTGAGCTGCCGGGCAAGGCGATCCAGAACGGTATCGAAGTTCATCGCCGTTATCTGGATGCCGACGGCAAGGATATCGACACCGCCATGCTGGGCGATGAGCTGACCGTGCGAATTTCCCTGCGCAGCGTCGATGGCATGACCCACAACAATGTTGCCGCGATTGATCTGTTGCCCGGCGGCTTTGAAGTATTGCGCGAAAGCGTGCGTGGTCAGGGTCAGGGCTGGCAGACGGATTATGTTGATATCCGTGAGGACCGGCTGGTGCTGTACGGATCGGTGTCGTCGCAGGTTCGTCAGTTCGAGTATCGGGTCAAGCTGACCGGTCAAGGTCAGTTTGTGGTGCCGCCGGCATTTGCCGAATCCATGTATCACCGTCATGTCCATGGTCAGACGCTGGCCGGACAGTTTGTCGTGACGCCACCCGCGCAGCCCTGATGGCAAGGTGGCGTTGGCGATGTTGGGCGATCAGTGCAGGCTTGCTCTGCCTGATCGTGCCGCTACTGCTGTTGGTATTACTGCCAGTGCCTTCGCTGTATGGCGATCAGGGATTTTCCTCAGCGGTATATGATCGTGACGGTAACTTGCTGCGGTTGACGCTGGCGCCGGATCAGCGCTACCGCTTGCGCAGCTCGCTGGAAGACATGGGTCCGGATCTGGTCGAGGCGACCCTGCTTTATGAAGATCGCTGGTTCTGGCGTCATCCCGGCATTAATCCGCTGGCGCTGGTGCGCGCTTTTTATACCACCTTCATTGCCCGCGAGCGGGTAATTGGCGCATCGACCATCACCATGCAGTTGGCGCGGTTACGTTTCGGCATGGACTCGTCATCGATATCCGGCAAGCTCTGGCAGATGGCGCGGGCGCTGCAACTGGAATGGCATTACAGCAAGCGCGAGATTCTTGAGGCCTATCTGAATCTGGCCCCTTACGGCGGTAATATCGAGGGCGCAGCTACCGCCAGTTTGATCTATTTCAACCGGCCGGTAACGCAACTGTCTTTGCCGGAAGTGCTGACCCTTGCGGTGATTCCGCAGAACCCTTCCGAGCGTGTTCCCGGCAGTGACAGTGAAGAGCTTCGCACTGCCCGGTTACGTCTGCTATCACGCTGGGTGGAAAGCCATCCGCAGGATGGGCGCTGGCAGGATCAGGCGGCGCAAAGCTGGCCGGTGGCCGGTCGTCAGGCGCTGCCGTTCCGGGCGCCGCATTTTGTCGAGCAGGTACTGCGGCAACAGGGTGCTGGCAGTTGGCAAACCACTCTGGATGCCAGCAAGCAGTTAATGCTGGAGCAGCATATCCGTCGTTATCTGCAGGACCGCAAGGCGGACGGCATTCAAAATGCGGCGTCTGTGATCGTTGATCTGCGCGATATGTCAGTGGCGGCCTGGGCCGGCTCCGCTGACTGGTTCAATGATGCCATTGCCGGCAAGGTTGATGGTGTGCTCGCACGGCGTTCGCCGGGTTCCACCCTGAAGCCGTTTGTTTATGCGTTGGCGCTGGATCAGGGTCTGTTACATCCGCAAACCCTGCTGGAAGATTTGCCGGCCCGCTTCGGTGCCTACACGCCGGAAAACTTTGATCGTGGTTTTCTCGGCCCGGTCAGCGCTACCGAAGCGCTGATCTATTCGCGTAATGTCCCGGCGGTCACGGTGGCGCGCGATCTGCAGCCGGATTTCTATCATTTCCTTCAGCATGCTGGCGTACAGCAACTGCGCGAACGTGACTTTTATGGTCTGGCGCTGGTGTTGGGCGGCGTTGAGATCAGTATGCAGGAAATTGCCGGGTTATATGGCGCACTGGCGAATCAGGGCGTGCAGTATCCGCTGGCACTGGTGCAGCAGGAGTCCGGCGCCCGGCCGGGCAAGCGGTTATTCAGTGCTGAAGCGGCTTTTATTGTCCAGCAGATGCTGATGTCGACGCCGCCGCCGGATAATCAGCGCCACAAAACCTGGCCACTGGCGTGGAAAACCGGCACCTCCTGGGCCTTTCGTGATGCCTGGGCGGTAGGCCAGTTCAGTCACTATCTGATCGCCGTCTGGGTCGGAAATTTTGACGGCAGCAGCAATCCGGCGTTTGTCGGTCGCGATGCGGCCGGGCCGTTGCTGTTCCGGATCAGCGGCCACCTCGCCCATGAAGTCAGCGATCACGCTCTGCGGGGTAGCGATGCCAGCGGGCTTAACGTGCGCAAGGTTTCTGTTTGCAGAAGCTCCGGTGATCTGCCGGGAAAATTCTGCCCGCATACAGTGGCCAGCTGGTTTATTCCGGGTGTTTCGCCAATCCGCGTCGACACTGTGCACCGGGAAGTGGTGATTGATCCGCGCACCGGGTTGCGCAGCTGCAACCCGGATGCACCGGGAATGCGTCGCGAAGTGATGGAGTTCTGGCCGTCGAATATGCAGGCGTTGTTCCGGCTGGCGGGCCTGCCGCGACGTGAACCACCGGGATTCCCGTCGGAGTGCAGTCTGACGCAGCAGGGTCAGTCCGGACAGCCGCCGCAGATTCGCTCGCCGGATGGCAAGCTCGAGTACGGATTGCATCCGTTTAGAAGTGAGCCGGACCGGATTCCGCTGCAGGCTGTAACGGATGCATCAGCAACAACACTGTTCTGGTTCGAAGATGATCGTTATCTCGGCAGCAGTCAGGGCGATGCCATCCTGTACTGGTCGCCGACGCCGGGGCGCTATCTGATCCGTGCGGTCGATGATCTTGGTCGCAGTGATGCGGTTACTGTAACGGTACGGCTATTGCCGGCACATGCCGGCCGCTGATCCGATCATTGGCTGCGCAGATTGTGGGTTATCGTGGCATGATCTGCCCGGCAGAGATCTGGAGGCATATCACCGTGATGAATGAAATGACCGGTCTGCACGAGGAGCGTCTCGACCGGGTCTGCGAAGCCCTGCGCGCGACTGGCGCCAGACGGGTGCTGGATCTTGGTTGCGGCGCCGGCGCGCTATTGTTCCGGCTGCTCGATCAGCCGCAGTTTCAGCAGGTAGTGGGTGTCGAGCAATCGCTGTTGCGGCTGGCCGAAGCCAGACAAATGCTGGCTGATCATCTTCAGGGTGAGTCGCCACGGTTGCATCTGGTAGCAGGATCCTATGCTGAAGCAGACACATCACTGCAGCATTTTGATGCTGCCGCTATGGTTGAAACCATCGAGCATGTCGAGCCGGCCATGTTGTCGCAGGTCGAGCAGAATGTGTTTGGATTTCTTCGCCCGCGTTACCTTTTCCTGACCACACCAAACCGCGAATACAATCCGTTGTTCGGCATGACGCCGGGGCAGATGCGCGAGCCGGATCATAAGTTCGAGTGGGACCGGATGAAGTTCCGGCGCTGGGCCGGCGGCGTTGCTGCGCGTCAGGGTTATGAGGTGGTGTTTGGTGGCATTGGTGATTTTGATCCTGATCTGGGTCAGCCTACCCAGACCGCCATGTTCACTTTGCCGTGAATGGCACTTTGTAGGAGCGGCCGATCGGCCGCGAAGAATTCGCCGTCGATCGACGGCTCCTACATATCCACGCGGCGTCGCAGGGCCTTGGTTTGACCTTGCTTCTTCTTGCTGTCGACGCGTTTCTGCTGCGAGGATCTTGACGGCCTGGTTGCCCGGCGCGGCTTTTTCTCCACTGTCACCGAGCGAATCAGTTCCGCCAGTCGCGACAGCGCATCGTCGCGGTTTTTCAGCTGGGTGCGAAACTGCTGGCCCTTGATAACGATCACGCCATCGTCGGTGACGCGGCTGTCTTTTAATGCCAGCAGCCGTTCCTTATAGATATCCGGCAATGAGGAAGCGCGAATATCAAAGCGCAGATGCACGGCACTGGAAACCTTGTTGACGTTCTGACCGCCCGCACCCTGGGCACGAATGGCCTCAAGATGGATTTCATTGTCCGGCAGGGACAGGGTCGGGGTGATAACAAGCATGGCAATCTCCGTGACAGCAGCAGGTGATCGCCAGACAGCCAGCGGGTTGTCGAATACCATGTAGGAGCGGTCGATCGACCGCGAAAAGCGTTCGCGGCTGATCAGCCGCTCCTGCAGTGGAGCGCAATCACTGTTTCTTTTTCGGGGCGATGTACTTCATCAGGGTCATGAACCACATCAGCTGTGAGGCGTCGCCTTCGACCTTGATTTTGCCCTGCTGCATGCCGGCCATAAATGCCATCTGGTTCTTGCCGGCTTCCATCAGGGTCTGCACGGCGTAGTGTGCATCCTCGAAGCTCAGCGTGACACTCGGATTCGGATGCAGGCCGCCGCGGGCAATAATGCGATTTGGTAAAAAGTGGAAGGAACGCGCCGGCGCACCGGCCTTGGTGCGCCACTGCATGACCATATCCTTGCCCGCGAGCTTGCCGCGGAACTCGGCGTTACGCCAGGCCAGCCAGCGCAGGCGCCAGCCAAGTACAAGCAGAATCAGCCAGAATTTCATTGAATGTCCCCGCAACAGTCTGCCCCAGGGCAGTAGTGGTGAAAGCAGAAGGCTAACACAGGATATTAAGGTTGCGCCGCCTCCACCGCAGGAGCCGTCGACCGACGGCGAAGGGCCTTCGCGGCCGATCGGCCGCTCCTACGTGAGACCGAGCTCAGAGCAGTGGCGGCAACTCTTTATTCAGCGCCTGCTTTTCCGCACAGGCATCACCGGTCAGGGCGTAACCGAGCAGGGTGCCATCCTTGCCGCGGAACAGTGCCTTGACGCTCAGGCCCTCGCCTTCACTCTGCCAGTCACCTTCGGCGCCCGGCGCTGGCGGGCAGACCACGGTCGGGCAGGCGGGGGTCTTGATGGTGACTGGCATAACACCGTAACTGACCGGGGTCGGTTCACCGGCCAGCGTTTTCGCCAGCGCCCGCGATGCCGACATCAGTGGCAGAATGTAGGGCAGCACCAGACCTTCCACTTCGGCGCAGTCACCAAGCGCGTAAACATCCGCTGCGCTGGTTTGCAGCAGGCGATCCACCACGATGCCGCGCTTGACGTTAATGCCGGCGGTGCTGGCCAGGGCAATACGCGGACGCAGGCCCACCGCTTGCAGAACGATATCAGCTTCGACTTCATTGCCGTCGGACAGACCGATGACCAGACCATCGCCACGCTTGTTGCAGGTTTGTGCAAACGGGCCGAAATGGAAGCGGACACCGGCCTGCTCCAGCCCCTGCTGAACCGCGCGCGAGGCGGGTTCCGGCAGCAGGGTCGGCAGGCAGCGGCCCATCGGTTCGACCAGATCCACCTTGAAGCCACCGGCGAGCAGGTCGTTGGCAAATTCGCAGCCGATCAGACCACCACCGATAATCAGCACATTTTTCTTGCCGGTCAGGGCCTTGCCGAAACGGGCGTAATCCATCAGATCGTTGACGGTGTAGACCTGCTCCAGCGCGTCGCCGGTCATTGGCGGGCGGAATACGTCGGCGCCCAGTGCCAGCACCAGTTTGCTGTAGCGGAGTTTTTCGTCGCCGATCTCGACCTGCTTGCTGGCCGTATCGATGGCAGTGACATTGATGCCGGTGCGAATGCTGATATCCAGTTGCGCCCCGGTCTGTTCCGCCGTGGCCATGGCCAGCGCGTCGGCATCCTTCTGTTTGGCAAAGCCGTTGGAGAGCATCGGCTTGGAATAGTTACGACCGTCGTCACTGGTGAGCATGATCACCGGGGTGGACTTGTCGAGCTTGCGCAGTTCTTTGACGAGGTTGAAACCGGCCAGACCGGTGCCAATGACAATAATCGGTTGCATGACAGATTCCGTGGCTGAAGGAGCAAACAGCAGAGATGATACGGGGCGCCAAGCGCCCCGTGCGGAATGATCTCAGATCTGGACCATCTCGAAGTCGTCCTTCGAAACACCGCAGTCCGGACATACCCAGTCATCCGGCACGTCTTCCCACGCCGTACCCGGGGCGATGCCCTCTTCCGGCAGGCCTTCGGCCTCGTCATAAATAAAGCCGCAGACCACACATTCCCACTTTCTCATGCTCAACCTCTCAGGCTTGGCAGCCGGTGGACTCAGCACCTGGCTGCAGGACATCCGCAGGGGTCGCTAACCTAGCCATGCAGCCGGCAAAAATCAATGGCATCGGAGGCTGGCGAAGTTGATCGTCTGACATATTAGCGGCCCGAATGCCCCCGGAATTGCCAATTTCGCACTGGTTGCGCATAGTGCCGGCGCCAGTCAGGAGACACCGTGAAGCCCGTAAAGTCTGTAAAAATTGTCTGTCCCCACGTTTTTTCCGATGCCGGGCTTTACTGGCGGCCGCTGTCGCGGGTCCGGGCACCGGCAGCAATGTCCGATTGGCTGGCGGATCAGGGCTCGCTGACCCGCAGGCTGGAGCGGTTTGGTCAGTTCAGGGTGCAGCCGGTGACGCAGGGAGTTGGCCAGCCAACGGCGGCCGAGGCCATTATGCTCGGCCTGCCGGCGCGCCGCCGGGCGCTGATTCGCGAGGTATTGCTGCTGGTTGAGAATGAACCGGTGGTGGCGGCGCGCAGCGTCCTGCCGTTGACCACGCTGGTCGGTGCCAACCGGATTCTCGGGCATATGGCCCGGCGCTCACTGGGCACGGAACTGTTCCGGCGGCCGCGCGCCATACGGCTGGCGGTATGGGCGGCGATGGTGCCTGCAGACAGATTGCCAGTGAAGGTGGGTCAGGCCTGCTGGGGGCGCCAGTCCCTGTTTCTCAAGCGTGGCCGACCATTGCTGGTAGCGGAGGTCTTTCTGCCGGCATTACAGCGCCTGACTGCGTAACTGCCAGAGCCGGTGAAATGGTGCCGGATCCTTGCTGCCCTGACCCTCCAGCGCCTGTTGTTGTTGCCCGCCCAGCCGCGACAGCCAGAACCGCATGGCGGCGATAGCCAGGGCCAGCGGCAGGCATGATTTATCCCACGAAGATAGTGACCGCTTACTTTCGTAGCCCTCCAGCAGGGCATCCTGAAGTGCTTTCAGCGGCTGTCCAGCGCTGTCCAGACACCAGTCATTGATAGCGACGGCAAGGTCGTAAACCGCCAGATCATGGCACGCGTGGTAGAAGTCGAGCAGGCCGCTGAGCCGATCCTGATCGAACAGGGCATTGTCACGGAACAGGTCGGCGTGGACCAGCACTCGTTCGCCAGCAAGGCTCAGCCATGGCAGTAGCTGGGCCCGGGCGATGCTCCTGTCATGGCTGTCCGGCAGGTTCTCCAGCATCCCGGAAAGCTGCTCACGCTCGTCTGCCTGCGGTGTCGGGCGGTCGACGCTGATCTGGTGCAGGCGCGCCAGCGCCGCGCCGATCTGCCGGCAGTGGCCCACTTCTGGCTGGTCGATATGCCGGCCCGGCAGCCGCGGCACCAGCATCGCCGGCTTGCCGGCCAGGTTAAACAGGGTGCCGCGTGGATGGGTAATCGGGCAGGGCACCGGCAGGCCGGCCGCCGCGACTGCGGACAGCAGATCGGCATACCAGGGCAGGACGGCGGCGGGCATTTGCTCGAACAGGGTCAGCACCACATCGGACCGGGCACCACCCAAGTCGCAGGCATCAATCAGGTAATTGCTGTTCTCAATACCGCTGCTGGCCGGGCGGAAGCCAAGCAGGCGCAGGCCAGCCTCGGCCAGCAGGCGGCTCAGTTCGGTTTCGGAGACGGCGGTAAAGACACTCATGGGCGGCAGTGTAACAGGGCGCGACGGCCTTTCCTCTGCGCTCTGCTGGCGTATACTTGCCCACTGGCGCGCGCCAGCGCACTGCCCAGCGGGGACAGAAGAACAACAACAAGGAGTGAACATGAAGGGTTTCCGAATTTTTGCGGTGCTGCTGCTTGCCCTGAGTCCGGCTGTGCTGGCGGACATTGCGGTGTATCGCGATGCGCCGACCTCCTATGTCGGCGCCAACATCATGACGTTGAACGTCGATGGCGATGGGCTGGATCAGACCGCAGGCGGCTTTCTGTTCCGTCTTGGCGGCATGATTGATCCGCACTTTGGCGCCGAAGTCCGACTTGGCCGGGGCTTCTGGCATGAAACCCAGCGCTTTCCCGGGACCCGCGTTCAGGTCGATGTCGACCATGTTGCCGGCGTTTATGGTACCGCCCGATTGCCGTTTGATGTGCCGTTGATCAAGCTGCCGCTAGTCGACAAATTGTTTGTTCACGCATTGCTGGGCGTGGTAAATGTGCAGTTACGTGGCGAGACTGATATTTGCGCCGCTGGTTGTGGCGCCACACGGGTCAAACATGATGCCGCCACCGATCTGTCCTGGGGAGTCGGCATGGGCATGGAGCTGAAACTACCGAAAATTGAACTGCCGGTATTCAACGCGCCGCGCCGCATAGGCTTGTCGCTGGAGTACATGAATTATGGTGGCGACGAGATCGACCTTACCGGTGTTGACGCCGGCCTGATGGTATTTTTCTGAATTATGTCGCTGCGAACCCGGCTTGAAAGACTTGCCCTTGGCAGTGTGCTGAAACTGCCGGGACCACTGTGTGGAATGGCCGCATCGGTGGCCGAACCGGACGTTTGCGAGGGGCTGGATGGCCGGTTGCGCCTGTTGCTGGCGGCCAGCGGTATGCGCCCGGAGCTGGACCGCCTGCCGGTTGATCAGGCCCGACATCAGTATGCTGAACTGTATGCCCTGATGGATGTGCCGAAAGAGCGTGTCGGCAAGCATGAAGATCTTGGCTTTGCCGGCAACGGCGGCGAGGTGATGGTGCGGGTGTACTGGCCGGAAGGCCACACCGATGCATTGCGTCCTGGCGTTTTGTTTTTCCACGGCGGCGGCCATGTGATCGGTTCGGTAGCCGGCTATGATCATCTTTGCCGGTTTCTCTGTAATCGTCTGGGCGCGGTGCTGGCCAGCGTCGATTACCGGCTGGCACCGGAGCACAAGTTTCCGACCGCGGCTGAAGATGCCATTGCTGCCTGGCAATGGTTCCGCGCCCAGGCGCCATCGTTCGGCGCTGATCCGACCCGGTTGGGCGTGATGGGCGACAGCGCTGGCGGCAATCTCGCCGCTGTGGTCTGTCAACAGGCTCTGGCACGCACGCTGCCGATGCCGGCGGCCCAGTGTCTGGTGTATCCGCAGGTCGACGGTCGCATGATCGACGCCTCAGTCAGTCGCTATGCCGAGCATCTTGGCCTGACCCGCAGCCTGATTCACTGGTTCCGCGACCACTATTACAACTCGCTCAAGGATGCCCAGCATCCGATGGCGTCACCCCTGCTGGCCGCCAGTGTTGAACACTTGCCACCGGCGCTGGTGGTGGTGGCCCGGGATCCGCTGCGAGATCAGGGTCTGGCTTACGCCGAGCGCCTGCGCCATGCCGGGGTGGCGGTAGCCGAGCTGGATTACGATCATCTGGTGCACGGCTTTTTCGGTATGGGTGGCATGGTGCCAGCGGCACGCAATGCCATCCTTGAAATCTGCGCTACGTTCGGCAAGATGCTCTGACCGCTTCGTCGCCACCCTGGAATTCTGATGTCCGAGCAAAAGCCCGTCGTCCTGATCGACGGCTCGTCCTATCTGTATCGCGCCTTTCATGCGTTGCCGCCGCTGTCCACCTCAACCGGCCAGCCCACCGGTGCAGTACGCGGCGTCGCCAACATGTTGCGCAAGATGATCAAGGATTATCAGCCGGACTATATCGGCGTGATTTTTGATGCCAAGGGCAAAACTTTTCGCGACGAGATGTTCGAGCAGTACAAGGCCAATCGGCCGCCGATGCCGGATGACCTGCGCGCCCAGGTGGAGCCATTGCATGCCCTGATTCGCGCCATGGGGCTGCCGCTGATTGTTGAAGACGGCGTTGAAGCTGACGACGTGATCGGCACTTTTGCCCGGCGTCTGGCCGCCGAAGGCCGGCCAGTAATTATTTCCACCGGCGACAAGGATATGGCGCAGCTGGTGGATGAGCATGTCACTCTGGTCAACACCATGACCGATACCGTCATGGATCCCGCTGGTGTGGTGAAGAAGTTCGGCATTCCGCCGTCGCTGATTATTGATTATCTGGCGCTGATGGGTGACAAGGTCGACAACATACCCGGCGTGCCCGGTGTCGGCGAGAAAACGGCGTTGGCGCTGATACAGGGCCTGGGTTCGCTGGAAAATATCTACGCCAATCTGGAAAAGGTCGCCGAGCTGGATTTTCGTGGCGCGAAAAAGATGCCGGAGAAACTCGCCGAGCACCGCGATATGGCGTTCATGTCTTACAAACTTGCCACCATCAAGACCGATTGCGAGCTGAAGGAAACTCTTGAAGATCTGCGCCCGGCCGAGCAAGACCGGGAAGCGCTGGAGCAGATGTTCCGCGAGTTGGAATTCAAGAGCTGGCTGAATGAAGTGCAGGGCAGTGAGCCGGCCAGAACCCGGCCGGCAACGGTGGCGCCGCCGGTCAGTGCCGACGCTGCTGTGGCGGAGCTGCAACTTTCCCATGACGGTTATGAAACCATCCTGATGCTGGCGGATCTGCAGCGCTGGATCGACGCGCTGGACAAGGCAAAGCTGTTTGCCTTTGACACCGAAACCACCAGCCTGAACTACATGGATGCGGAGCTGGTCGGTGTCTCGTTCGCGATTAAACCGGGTGTTGCTGCGTATGTTCCGGTGGCACACGATTATCCCGGCGCCCCGGACCAGCTTGATCGCGATCAGGTGCTGGCGCTGCTGAAACCATTATTGGAAAGCGAACAGCATCGCAAGATTGGCCAGAACCTGAAGTACGACATGAGCGTGCTGGCCAATTACGACATCACGCTGCGCGGCGTCGAGTACGACACCATGCTGGAATCCTACGTGCTCGATTCGGTGGCGACCCGTCACGATATGGATTCGCTGGCGCTGAAATATCTTGGCCACAAGAACATTGCCTTTGCTGAGATTGCAGGCAAGGGCGCCAAGCAACTCACCTTCAATCAGGTCGGCATTGAAGAGGCAGCTCGTTACGCGGCCGAAGATGCTGATGTGACGCTGCAACTGCATCAGGCGCTGTGGCCAAAGCTTGCGCAGGTGCCGTCGCTGGTAAAAGTGTTCCGCGAAATCGATATGCCGCTGGTGCCGGTGCTGTCGCGCATCGAACGCAATGGTTGTCAGCTCGATGCCGACATGCTGCGCCGGCAAAGCAATGAGCTGGCGAAGAAAATGGTCGAGCTGGAACAGAAGGCCTGGGACGTGGCTGGCCAGCAGTTCAATCTCAGCTCGCCGAAACAGCTTGGCGAAATCCTCTACGGCAAGCTTGAAATTCCGGTGGTCAAGAAAACGCCCACCGGCCAGCCGTCTACTGCCGAAGCGGTGCTGGAAGAACTGGCGCTGGATTACGAGCTGCCGCAGGTCATCATGGATTACCGCAGCGTCGCCAAATTGAAAAGCACCTACACCGACAAGCTGCCGGAGATGATCAGCCGACGCAGCGGCCGCCTGCATACTTCCTATCATCAGGCGGTGGCGGCAACTGGCCGTTTGTCGTCCAGTGATCCGAATCTGCAGAATATTCCGGTACGGACCGAAGAGGGTCGACGCATTCGTCAGGCTTTCGTCGCGTCGAAAGGATACAAGCTGGTGGCAGCGGACTATTCCCAGATTGAACTGCGGATCATGGCGCACCTGTCCGGCGATGCCGGCCTGCTTGATGCCTTTGCCAAGGGGCTGGATATTCACCGCGCTACCGCCGCGGAAGTGGCTGGCAAGACAGTCGATGAGGTGACAGATCTGGAGCGACGTAATGCCAAGGCGATCAACTTTGGTCTGATTTACGGCATGAGCGCGTTTGGCCTGGCCAAACAGCTGGGCATTGGTCGTCAGGAAGCCCAGCAGTACGTTGACAGCTATTTTGAAAAATATCCCGGGGTGAAGCGCTATATGGAGCGCACCCGTGCCGAAGCTGCGGACAACGGCTATGTCGAAACCCTGTACGGTCGACGGCTTTACCTGCCCGATATTCACTCCCGCAATGCCAATATCCGCCAGGGCGCCGAGCGCACCGCAATCAACGCGCCGATGCAGGGCACTGCTGCCGACATCATCAAGCGCGCCATGGTTGATGTGGATCGCTGGCTAAGCGAAAGCCATATCGACGCACGGATGATCATGCAGGTACACGATGAACTGGTGTTCGAAGTGGCGGATGCTGATGTCGATCAACTGGTGAAGGAAGTTTCCACGCGCATGGCGGCAGCGGCGAAACTGGATGTGCCGCTGGTGGTGGACCCGGGTGTTGGCAGTAACTGGGACGAAGCGCACTGACAGGCTTGCCTGAGGCCGGGGCCCGGCGCATTATCGGGCGGTATCCAGAATAACAAGCGGAGTCATCATGTCGGGTTCGGCAGAGCTATCCCCGGAAATTCTTGAAGAGCTCCACGTGCTGATGCAGTTCAACCCGGATTGCAGCCAGCAGGGAATCAAAGTCCACCATCACACCGCCTCGGCGGAAACCGTGGCCGCCGCCGGGCGCCTGCATGCCAAGGGCCTGATCACTCAGGCCGATGGTGGTTATCTGACCAGTCTTGGCCACAGTGCCATCGAACACGCTCAGGCTCTGCTGCTGATCATGCAGCCGCGCCTGCATTAAAGAGGTTGTCATGTCCGTCCAGTTTCCCGCCGTTGATCCTGATGGCCTGCTAGAATTTTCCGTCGTCTTTACTGATCGCTCCCTGAACCATATGTCGCAATTGTTTCAGGGCGTGATGCGGGATATCCACGCCACCCTGCGCCAGGTCTATGCCGCGCATGAGGTAGTGGTGGTGCCCGGTGGCGGCAGCTTCGGTATGGAAGCGGTGGCGCGGCAGTTCGCCGGCGGCGAGAAATGTCTGGTGATCCGTAACGGCTGGTTCAGCTATCGCTGGTCGCAGATTTTCGAGATGGGCGGGATTCCCTCCGCCGAGGTGGTGCTGAAAGCGCGCCCGGTGGAACAGGGCGATACCCCGGCCTGGGCGCCGGCGCCAATTGCTGAAGTGGTGGAAAGCATTCGCCGGGAAAAGCCGGCGCTGGTATTTGCCCCGCATGTGGAAACGGCATCCGGGATTATTCTGCCGCCGGATTATCTGAAAGCGGTGGCCGATGCCGTGCATGAAGTCGGCGGCCTGTTCGTACTGGATTGTGTTGCCTCCGGCGCCATCTGGGTGGATATGCAAGCCAGTGGCGTCGATGTGCTGATCAGTGCGCCGCAGAAAGGCTGGAGCTCATCGCCATGCGCAGCGCTGATCATGCTCAGCGAGAAAGCGGTTGAAGTCATGCAGGCGCGCACCAGCAGCAGCTTTGCCTGCGACCTGAAAAAATGGCACCAGATCATGCAGGCCTATATCAATGGCGGCCACGCTTATCACGCGACCATGCCGACCGATTCACTGACGCGTTTTCGCGACACCATGCTGGAAACGCAGCAGATCGGTTTTGATCTTTTGAAAGAGCGGCAATGGGAGTTGGGCCGAAAGGTTCGGGCGTTGCTGGCGGAGAACGGATTCAGCAGTGTCGCTGCGCCTGAGTTCGCTGCGCCCGGCGTGATCGTCAGCTATACCGGTGATGACCTGATTCATAATGGTCGCAAGTTTATTGAGCAGGGCTTGCAGACAGCGGCGGGTGTGCCGCTGATGTGTGATGAGCCGGCAAGCTACAAGACTTTCCGGATCGGGTTGTTCGGGCTGGACAAGCTGAATGATGTGGAGCGGGCGGTGGGTAATCTTAAGCAGGCGTTGGCCGCGTTGCTGAAATAGCACGACCACCGACAAGGCCTTTCCGCAGCACCCCCTGTAGGAGCGGCCGACCGGCCGCGATTCTCTTGATTAGGCTCTCTGCCAGGACCGGCAAAATCGATCAATGGAGTGATTATGGGTGTCGCTGGGGGATGCCATGGCTGGTTAGCAGGGCTGGAGAGATCGCGGCTACCATGTATGACGCCAATGATATCGATCTGCTCTCTGCTGATAACCCAGTAAATGATGCGGTAACTCTGAAAGAGAACTTCGCGGATATCGTCATGCTCGGTTTCGGGTACGACCCGGCCGCTTAGTGGGAAATGCTGCAGCTGGTCCACAGCGCTGAAAATCTGTTGTACGAAGTGCTCGGCGTAAAGTGGTGCGTCACGGCTGATATGGAGATAAATGTCATCCAGCGTGTCGAGCGCGCGGACTGTCCAGTTAACGGTTGTCATTCAGAAACCGTTTTTTCGCCTCATCATGAGAGACTACCCGGCCTTCTTGCGAGTCTTGCATGCCAAGTTCGATCTGTTGTCGTACATAAAGAGAATACAACGCATCGTTCAGCTCGTAGCGAATGTCGTTCAAGGTTGCACTGTCTGGCAGTTGATCGATCAGCTGCCGCGCTTGATCTTTGGCTGTTTGCATGGCGTCTTCCTCACTGGGCTGTGATCTCATGCAGGCAAGGTGTCAATGCTGCCAGATCACCATCTTCCCTTTCCAATCAATTGATTAGGGCGTGCATCGTCGGCCGCAGGTTATGTATTACCCTCGATCGCATATAGCGCCATTCTGGCGAACCCATTGCGAAAAATCCATGTGAGGGGTGCCGTTATCTGAACACGACGCCCGTCTGAACTGGCTGGACGAGCAGGAACAGCAGCAGGAATACCGCGGCCGGGTGCAATACCAGTACTACAGCAACGGCAACGGCATTGCCTCGCGCGGCAACCTTGAAGACACGGATATCGACTTCAACTACACCCCCGTGTCTGCCGCCTACCCGGCGCCGACACCGAACGCTTACACCGTCACCGGCCACAGCGAAACGCTGGAAACCATTGCCCTGCAGTTCTGGGGCGATGCCAGCCTGTGGTAGCCGATTGCGGACGCCAACGGCCTCTCCGGCCCGCGCAATCTCAGTGTTGACAGGGGCTACAGTGACGTCAGTTGCTACTCTGGCCGCCACTGTCGGTGCTGCGTTCATAGGGGGTGCCGTGGGCAGCATGGCCGGCCAACTGGCCAATGGAGTTCTCACCGGCGCGGAAGTGTCCGGAGGCAGCCTGATGAAGGGGGCCTGATCACGGTCTGCCATAAAATTGGTCTCCGAGTCTGCCTTCTCCAGCAGGGCAAAAAAGCCAGTCCAATCCTTCGGCCGGACGCTCAGGATGATGTCGCCAGTGGCCTCATCCCGGCGAATGAACACTTCGTCTGTATCGACACGGTAGGCCAGAGGCAGCCTTACCGCCTTACTGCGCCCGCTCATGAAGACTTTCGCTGTATCGGTCATAACAACCTCCGTTGAGATATATAGAGGGATATACCTGCCTGATGAGGCATATCAAGGTATATCTCGGTCGGCTCCTGCAACACCGCCAGTCTATGCGAGGCAGCTGGCCGAAATCCGACTACAACCTCAGGTTCTAAAGCGCTGTGATACTCAAAAGCGGGAGACGTCTTCTGTCGCCACCCAATCCGCCAGCGAGCCCCGCACCTGAAACTCTCCCGCAATACGTTTCTCATCACCCGCCCGATATTTCCCGGTGCGCACCAGACAAGCCTGCAACCCCGCCTTGAGTGCACCCTCCACATCGCCAAATACATCATCACCCACCATCATCACTTCTTCGGCTTTCAGCCCGGTGGCGTTCAGCACCTGCTGAAAGAACGCGGCTGACGGTTTGCCGGTCACAATAGCTTCCACGCCGGCGGCATATTCCAGCGCGCGGACAAAAGGCCCGGCATCCAGATGCAACTGGCCATCGGATTTGAAGTAGCGGTTGTCACCGATGGCGATCAGCGGCGCGCCCTCCATCAGCAGGCGAAAGGCGATATCCAGCTGTTGATAATTCAGATCATTCTCGGCATCGCCGATGACTACGGCATCGGGTTCTGCTTCTGAGGGTGGATCAAATTCGCAGCGAATATCCGGATGTACCAGCAGAAACGGATGGCGCCTGTGCTCGCGCACCCAACTGGCAGCCGCAGCAGGCGCGGTAAACAGCTGCTCGGGCTCAATGGCAAAACCCATCGCCGCCAGATCGGCCAGAATCTGCTGGCGGTTCTTGCGTGAGGTGTTGGTGACAAACCTGAGTTGCAGGACTGATTGCTGCAGTTGCCGAACAGCATCGACTGCGCCGGGCAGGGGCTGAGAACCTTCATACAGCACCCCGGAGAGATCGAGAAACAGTCCGCGTAGCATGGCTACCTCCGCGATGTTCCGGTTCATCCCCCGGATGCTACTCCTGTCGGCGGGCGCGGTCAGCGCAGGCACCATAATGGTGCTGGCCCGGCGCTGGCTACAGTTGTTTCCGGAGGTTGCTACGGTGGCAATCTCCCTGCTGACAACGATGATTGGGCCGGGATGCTGTGGCATACTTCGGCCCCGGTATCCGCTGAAGCGCTTGGGGTGAAGTTCGGGTGAAAATGTTGTTTGCCATGGTTGCGCTGCCGCTGTTGGGTGCCCTGTTGCCGCGACTGGTGCAGCCGTTGGGGCGGCGCAGCGTAGCCGTCGCGGCGGCCTTGCCGGCGTTACTGGCATTTTTGTTGCTGGCCTCGGCCGCACCGGCCGTGATTGGCGAGGGGGCCGTCTGGAAGGCGTCGCTGCCATGGCTGCCCCAGGCCGGGCTGGCGCTGGCGTTCCGGCTGGATGGTCTGGCCTGGTTGTTTGCCCTGCTGATCCTTGGGATCGGCCTGCTGGTCATTCTTTACGGCCATTACTACCTCGATAAACGCGACCCCGGCGGCCGGTTTTTCTCCTTTTTGCTGTTGTTCATGGCAGCGATGCTCGGCGTGGTCACCGCCGATAACCTGTTGCTGCTGGTGGTGTTCTGGGAGTTGACCAGTATCAGTTCCTTCCTGTTGATCGGTTACTGGTCGGATCAGTCGGCGGCACGCAAGGGCGCGCGCATGGCGCTGACCCTGACCGGCGCAGGCGGCCTGGCACTGCTGGCGGGGGTGATTCTGATTGGCCAGACGGTCGGCAGTTATGATTTGGGCACGGTGCTGGAAAGCGGCGACCGGATTCGTGCGGACAGTCTTTATCCGCTGATGCTTTCGCTGGTGCTGTTCGGTGTTTTTACCAAATCGGCACAGTTTCCTTTCCAGTTCTGGTTGCCGCATGCAATGTCGGCGCCGACTCCGGTGTCGGCCTATCTGCATTCCGCCACCATGGTGAAAGCCGGCGTATTTCTGCTGGCCCGCCTTTACCCGGCATTGGCCGGCACCGATCTCTGGTTTGTGCTGGTCAGCTCCGCCGGCCTCACCACCTTGCTGTTCGGCGCCTGGATGGCGCTGTTCCGGCATGACCTGAAGGGATTGCTGGCCTACTCAACCATCAGCCATCTCGGCCTGATTACCCTGTTGTTCGGTTTGAATACGTCGCTGGCAGCGGTGGCGGCAGTGTTTCATATCATCAACCATGCCACCTTCAAGGCATCGCTGTTTATGGCGGCCGGCATTATCGACCATGAAACCGGCACCCGGGATATTCGCCGGCTTGGCGGTCTGCGTCGCTATCTTCCGGTAACCGCAGTGCTGGCGACGGTGGCATCAATGGCGATGGCCGGCGTGCCGTTGCTGAACGGTTTTCTCAGCAAGGAAATGTTTTTCGCGGTGGCAACCGAGACGTCGCTGTATGGCAGCCTGCACTGGCTGGTGCCAATTCTTGCGGTGCTGGCGGGGGGGCTTTCCGTGGCTTACTCGCTGCGTTTTGTCCACGATGTTTTCTTCGGTGAAGTGCCGCCTGCGTTGGCAGCGCACCATCCCCATGAGCCGCCGTACTTCATGCGTGCCCCGGTGGAAGTGCTGGTGGTGCTGTGCCTGCTGGTCGGGATTTTCCCGGCGGTGTTTGTCGGTCCGTTGCTGGCCGCCGCGGCATCGGCAACCCTGAACGGATCGTTGCCGGAATACAGTCTGGCCATCTGGCACGGTTTCAACCTGCCGTTGCTGATGAGTGTGGTGGCATTGTTTGGCGGCATCCTGCTATACCGCTTCCGCACGCCACTGTTTGCGTTGCAACGCAGCTGGCCACGGCCTTCGGCGCCGCAGGTATTTGAGCATTGCTTGCAGAACATGATCGGGGCTGCTGGCGCGGTGGTTAAGTGGATTGATAATGGCGCCTTGCAGCGCTACGTCGCCTGGTTATTGCTGCCAGTGGCGCTGATGATGCTGGCAGCCATCGCCTCGATGCCGGACTGGCTCGGTGAGCGTGCGCTGACGCCGGTGGATGGTCTGGCGGTGCTGGCAGCGGTGCTGGCAGTGGTGTCCGCAGTGGCAACCGTATTGCTGCGTCGGCGTCGTCTGATTGCCCTGTTAATGATCAGCGTTGTCGGTCTGGTGGTATCGCTGGTATTCCTGCGCCTGTCGGCGCCGGACCTTGCCCTGACCCAGCTGGCGGTGGAAGTGGTGACAGTGCTGTTGCTGATGCTGGCGATGTATTTTCTGCCAACCCGCGGCACCATTGAATCCAGCAGTTGGGATGTCAGTCGCGATCTTTTTCTGTCAATTTCCATCGGTGCAGGCATGGGGTTGCTGGCGCTGTTCGCCATGACCCATCCGGGCGACACCATCTCCGCATTCTTTATCGACAACAGTGTGCCCGGTGGTGGCGGCAAGAATGTCGTTAACGTCATTCTGGTTGATTTCCGCGGTTTTGATACGCTTGGTGAGATAACTGTGCTGGCCATTGCCGCTGCCGGCATTTACGCCTTGCTGGAAAATCTTGGCCTGTGCTTGCCCCTGTATGATCCGGACGGTCGGCGCTGGGCGCGTGAGCGCCATCCGCTGGTGCTGAGAGTGATCTCCCAGGCGGTACTGCCGATCGCTTTGCTGGTGGCAATGTATATTTTGCTGCGCGGCCATAATCTGCCCGGCGGCGGTTTTATTGCCGGCCTGGTGACGGCGGTGGCGCTGGTACTGCAGTATGTTGCCAATGGCGTGCACTGGGTACATGCGCGCGTGCCGAATAATTATCATCCCCTCGTGGCTTCCGGGGTGCTGCTGTCGGCGCTGACCGGGCTGGCCAGTTTGTTGTTTGATCATCCATTTCTGACCTCCACGTTCTCGCATCTGCATTGGCCGCTGGTCGGAGAATTCGAACTCGCCAGCGCCATGCTGTTTGATCTGGGTGTTTATCTCACTGTGGTTGGTGCGACGCTGCTGATTCTCGCCCGGCTTGGCAAATTGTCTGTGGTTGAGCACGAGGAGAGCTACTGATGGAGATCCTGCTCGCTATCATGATTGCGGCGCTGACCGGTTGTGGTGTCTATCTGATTTTGCGTTTACGTACCTTTCCTGTGGTGCTGGGGCTGACCCTGCTCAGTTACGCGGTCAACCTGTTTCTGTTTTCTATGGGGCGTCTGCTGGAAAATGCGCCGGCGGTGATTGGTGCTTCTGAGCTGCATGCTGACCCGTTACCGCAAGCGCTGGTGCTGACGGCCATCGTCATCGGTTTTGCCATGACCGCATTTCTGATGGCGCTGGCGTTGCGCGCCTGGGGCGAGTTTGGCAGTGACCATATTGACGGCAGGACAGATGAGCTGGACCCGGAGCAGCGTCCATGATGGCGCATATGATTATCCTGCCGGTGTTGTTGCCGCTGTTTGCCGGGCTGCTGATTCTGCTTGAGTGGCGGCAGCGCATCTGGTTGCGCCGCCTGATCAGTCTGGCTGCTACCGCAGCATTGTTGCCACTGGCCGGATACCTTTGGTTGCAGGCCGCTGGTGGCGAGATTGGTGTTTATCATCTCGGCGACTGGGCACCACCGTTCGGTATCGTGCTGGTGCTTGATCAGCTGGCAGCGCTGATGTTGCTGGTGACGGCGCTGCTGGCGCTGCCGGTTTGTTTGCAGGCCTGTCGTGGCGAAGATAAAAATGGCGCCAACTTTCAGGCGCTGTTCCAGTTCCAGTTGCTTGGTATAAATGGCGCTTTTCTCACCGGCGATCTGTTCAATCTTTTTGTCTTTTTTGAAGTGTTGCTGATCGCCTCCTATGCATTGTTGATGCATGGCCAGGGCGCTGAGCGAGCGCGTGCCGGAGTACACTATGTGGTCCTTAACCTGACCGGTTCCAGTCTGTTCCTGTTTGGTCTTGGTTTGATTTATGCCGCTACCGGAACCCTGAACATGGCGGATGTGACACGGGTGCTGATCGAAGGCCGACTGGTATCGCCGTTACTGCTGCAAATCGGTGGCGCGCTGTTGTTGCTGGTGTTTGCCCTGAAGGCCGCATTACTACCGTTCTGTTTCTGGCTGCCGGGCGCCTATGCGGCGGCCAGCGCGCCAGTGGCGGCGTTGTTCGCGATTATGACGAAAGTCGGGTTGTATGCGATCTGGCGGCTCTGGCCGCTGTTGTTCGGCCATGAGGCCAGTCCGCTCAACTCGCTGGTGACGCCATGGTTGTGGCCGCTGGCGTTGCTGACGCTGGCTTTCGCCGCACTGGGTGTGCTGTCGGCCACCCGGTTGGCGACGCTCGCGGCCTGGCTGGTGCTGATGTCAGTCGGCTCATTGATGGCAGTGTTGACGCTGGCTACCGAGCAGGCGTGGGCGGCGGGGTTGTATTATCTGGTCCATTCCACGCTTGCTGCCGCTGCACTGTTTCTTCTGGTTGGATTGATCAGCGCCCAGCGCGGGTTGCTGGCTGATCAGTTAAAGGCTGGCAATGATCTCCCGCCGTCACTGGCGGTGCTGTTTCTGATTCTTGCGGTGGTGCTGGTTGGTCTGCCGCCGTTATCCGGATTTATCGGCAAGATGATGCTGTTGCAGGCCACTCCGGATGCGATTTTCTGGATCCTGCTGCTGCTGGCCAGTTTGCTGTCATTGATTGCGTTCAGTCGTGCCGGGTCGACAGTGTTCTGGCGCCAGCAAAAAGATGCTTTTGCCGAGCGCATGGCGGTGGCGGATCTGATTCCGCTTCTGCTGTTGCTGTTGTGCACGCTGGTGATGGTGCTACTGGCTGGTCCTCTTGCTGAAACTGCCCGTGGCATTGCTGTTCAGTTGCTGGATAGTCAGGGTTATGTTGATGCAGTGCTTGGTTCCGGGAGGGCGTTGCCATGAAGCGTTTCTGGCCTAGCCCGCTGCTCAGTCTGGCGATGTGGTGTTTGTGGCTGCTGCTGGCCAATGATTTTTCTGCCGGACAAATGGTGCTGGGAATATTTTTTGCCTGGCTGATTCCTCTGCTGACTGAACCGTTCTGGCTGGATCGTCCGCGCGTCCGCAAGCCGTGGAAGCTGCTGTCATTTCTGTTGCTGGTGCATCGCGACATTCTGGTGGCTAATCTGGCCGTGGCCAAACTTATTCTGAGCCCGCCATCAAAATTGCGGCCGGCTTTTGTCGAGGTGCCACTGGATATTCGCAATGATTTCGTCATCACAATACTTGCCAGTGTGGTGTCGCTGACGCCGGGCACCGTGTCTGCAGATGTCAGTCAGGATCGTACCGTGCTGCTGGTGCACGGGCTTGATGTGGCGGATATTCCGGCGATGATTGCTACTATCAAGCAACGTTATGAGGCACCATTGAAGGAGATATACGGATGCTGAGTACAGCGCTGATAATCGGATTCTTCATGGTCGGCACCGCGCTGATGCTGGGCGGCTGGCGTATCCTGATCGGGCCGACCTTGCCGGACCGGATTCTTGCTCTGGACACGCTTTACATCAACAGCATTGCATTGATTGTTCTGTTTGGCATTCATGCCGGAACCAGCCTCTATTTTGAAGCTGCATTGCTGATTGCGCTGATCGGCTTTGTCAGTACGGTGGCGGTAGCAAAATATCTTTTGCGCGGCGACATAATCGAGTAAAGGGAGCGGATACATGACCATGGCTACTGAGGTTCTGGTGTCATTTCTGATCCTGACCGGGGCAACCTTTACCCTGATTGGCTCCATCGGATTGGTGCGGTTGCGGGATTTTTATACCCGCCTGCACGGGCCGACCAAGGCCACTACGCTGGGAGTCGGTAGCATTATTCTGGCATCACTGGTTTTCTTTACGGCCAAAGCCGGTGTGTTGAGCGTGCATGAACTGCTGATTACTCTATTTCTGTTCATCACCGCGCCGGTCTCGGCGCACCTGCTGGCCAAGGCGGCCATGCACCGTCAGGAAAAAAAAGTAAAAAATACTCGCGGCGAACCCTGGCAGCAGTGAACTTTCCGGAAAACCCCCGGTCAGAACCCGTGACTGCAGGCTGGTAACCCCCGATCCCCCGATCCCGCTGGCCTGTAGTCTCTGAACGGCGTCGGTCTTTCCCCAGAGACCGGCGTGGCAAGCACCCCCGACAGCCCATCCCCCCGGTTGCTGTCGGGGGTTTTTTTATACCGGCAGATCCAGCCACTCGCCGATTTTGTCCCAGGCTTCATCGCTGCCGGTGCCGGCGGTGGAGGAGAACAGCTGCACTGACAGCGGCGCCGGGTGCCCGGCCAGTTCTTTGCGGGTATTCAGCAGCGTGGTTTTGGCTGCTCCGAACTTCAGCTTGTCCGCCTTGGTCAGCAGAATATGCAGTGGCATATTGGCCTGGGCGGCCCACTGCACGATCATCTGGTCAAAATCCTTGAGCGGATGGCGCACGTCCATCAACAGGATCAGGCCCTTCAGGCATTCACGCCCGGACAGGTAGCCATCGATTTCCTGCTGCCAGGCGTCGCGGGTGCTGCGGTCGACCTTGGCATAGCCATAACCGGGCAGGTCGACAATCCGGCGCTGCTCGTCCACGGCAAAGAAGTTCAACAGCTGGGTACGGCCCGGGGTTTTCGAGGTCCGCGCCAGCGACTTCTGGCCGCACAGGCGGTTGATGGCGCTGGATTTGCCGGCATTGGAGCGACCGGCGAAGGCGATCTCGGAGCCGTCGTCCGGCGGGCACTGGGACATCTTCTGCGCGCTCTTGTCGAAGCGGATCTGGCGCAGAATCTGCTCCACCGGGTGCATCTTCACGGGAGCGGACACATTAAATCCTTGCGTTGATTACGGGTATGACAGCCGGTGGTGCTGGTATATAATCGCCGCCGGCCCGCGTCGGGGCTTTCTACCGAAACCCGGCGCCAGACGCAAACTCCTTCTTTCCGACCTGCCGGTCGGTGCTTTCCGGAGACTGAAATGCGCAAGTTGATGGTTACCCTGCTGCTTTCCGGCCTCGCCATGGCGGCTTCCGCCAATGTTGAGGAGAAATTCAAGGCCAGCTGTACCTTCTGCCATTCGACCGGGGCTGCTGGTGCACCGAAGGCCGGTGACAAGGCTGCCTGGGCGCCACGCCTGGAGAAGGGTATGGAGACTTTGCTGAAGAATTCGAAATCCGGTATTGGTGGTATGCCGCCGATGGGTATGTGTAACACCTGCACCGATGAAGATTTCAAAGCCCTGATCGAATACATGTCGAAGTAAGGACCGATGATGAACAAGCTGAACTTTGCAGTAGTAGTGTTGGCCGCCGCTTTCTCCATGCCGGCCATGGCCGCCGGTGATGTCGCCGCCGGCGAAAAAAAGGCCGCCGTTTGTGCAGCCTGTCACGGTCAGGATGGTAACAGCCCGGGGGGCGACTTCCCGTCGCTGGCGGGTCAGGGCGAGAAATATCTGGCCAAGCAGCTGGCTGATTACAAGAGCGGCGCTCGCAAGAATGCCATCATGCAGGGTCAGGCCGCTGGCCTGAGCGAGCAGGACATGGCTGATCTGGCAGCGTTCTATGCCGGCAAGACCATCAAGGGTGGCAGCGCCAAAGCGGAGCTGGTTGCTACGGGTGAGCGTCTCTACCGCGGTGGCAATGCGGCCAGTGGTGTGGCCGCCTGTGCCGGCTGCCATGGCCCGGCGGGTCAGGGGGTTGATGCTGCCGGCTTCCCGTCGCTGGCAGGCCAGCACGCCAGCTACACCGAGGCGCAGCTGCGTGCGTTCCGCGCTGCCGGTCGCAAAGATATCGGCGCGCCAGCTTACCGGGCCAACGATGCTGACGGCGGAGCGCTGGGCATGATGCAGGCGGTGGCGGCGAAGATGTCAGACGCTGAAATTCAGGCAGTGGCCAGTTATATTTCCGGCCTTGGCAAGTAATCCCGGCCGGGATCAGCAAAAAAGGCAGCCTTGGGCTGCCTTTTTTGTTTTATTGCGGTAAAAAAGAGGACACTCAGGGCGGTTGTCGGGATATTTTCCGGCGGCACTGTGTCCGACAGGGCCAAGGCCGTCAATCCGGTGCTTTTTATCAGGAGAAACACATGTTGCGTTATCTGTCCGTATTTCTGACGGCACTGGGTCTGGCGGTTTCCGTCAGTGCCTGTGCCGAATCCACCGACCATGCCCGGTTTGCGGCGGACACTCACTACCGCGTGCTCGACAAGCCAGTGGCGGTCAATGATCCTGCGAAGATCGAAGTCCGTGAATTCTTCTTCTATGGCTGCCCGCACTGTTATGACACCGAGCCACTGGTAGAGCAGTGGTTAACTGGCAAGGCGGCAGATATCGATTTTGTCCGCAGTCCGGTGCTGTTTATCAATGGCGCGGAGCCGCTGGCCCGGGCTTATTATGTTGCCCAGAGCAAAGGCCTGCTGGAGAAGATGCACAAGCCAATATTTGATGCCATTCACAAGCATCGCGAGCCGCTGTTTACCGTACCGGCATTGACCAACTTCTTCCGCAAGTATGGCGTTGAGCCGAAGGAGTTTAACGAGCTGTATGCCTCGTTTGGTGTGTCCACCAAAATCCGTCAGGCTGATGCCATCTCCCGCGAGTCAAAAATTACTGGCGTGCCGGCGTTCACGGTTAACGGCAAATATCTGATCCTGCGCCAGAATCTGAAGACCCAGGCAGAGCTGTTCGAGGTGATCGAGTTTCTGGTCGACAAAGAACGCAAAGCGCGCGGTGGCTGATGATGCCGTATGCTGCTTGATCGCGCCCGTCTTGCCTATGCTGAATGGAAAACCCGCCCGGCGGGTTTTTCCTTTGTTCGGGAAGGTCTGAAAAGACGTCGTCGACCGAGCGTGGTGGCGCTGCCACCGGACCGGTTAAGGCTGCTCAGTTTCAATGTTCAGGCCGGTATCGGCACGCAGAAGTTTGGCGAGTATATTACTGGCAGTTGGAAACACCTCGTCGCCCATCCCAACAGCATCGATAACATCGAGCGCATTGCCGATGTGGTGCGCGACTATGATGTTGTTGCATTGCAGGAAGTTGACGGTGGCAGCCTGCGTTCGCGCAATATGAACCAGCTGGTGCATATGGCCTCAAGAGCGGATTTTCCGTTCTGGCACCAGCAGCTGAATCGTAATCTTGGCCGGCTTGGCCAGTTCAGTAACGGTTTGCTGAGCCGCTTTGTTCCCTATCATATTGAAGACCATCGATTGCCTGGTCTGCCCGGGCGCGGTGCGATCATCGCCCGTTACGGGCATCCGGATAACCCGTTGATCATGGTCGGTGTGCATCTGGCGCTGGGTGAAAAATATCGCAACACCCAATTGGCTTATCTGTCGCGCCTGCTTAAACAGTACCGCCACGTTATAATCATGGGTGATTTCAATTGCCGTCCGGATCATTTGCGAAGATCGCCTCTGGCGGAGCTGGATCTGGTGCTGCCGACGGAGACGTTGTTGACCTACCCGAGCTGGGCGCCGGACCGCCATATTGACCATATTCTGTTGTCACCATCACTGATCGCCACGCGTAGCGAAGTGTTGAGTGATTGCCGGCTATCAGATCATTTGCCGGTGGCAACAGAAATTCTGTTGCCGGCGGATGTGGTGGAGGCGGCGGGGCATGTGCCACGAGCGTTGCCACGGCACGACTGAGTTGCAATGACAGGCAGCGACCATCACTGGATGCGTGGCGTCGAGGCGACTCAGGGGCGCCATATCGACTGTAGCTGATGATCCCGGCAGGTTTTACACTGCGACGTCAATCACGCTCCGCGGCGGTCAATTTTTTACAGTTCCCCGAGGGGTCATTTCATTTCTTCGTTTCACTCTTCACACATCAGTAACGTGTTTCTGCCATGCCGGCAAATTGCTTGGCCAAATAGGTGGCGTAGTTGTCTGTCATGCCGGCAAGAAAGTCCACTGCACGCATGATGCACTCATAGATGCGCTGCTGTTCATCCATGCTGTCCAGGGTTGGCGGGAAGCTGTGCCGGCCAATCAGATCGATAATGCGCTGATGCCGGTAGTTTGATTCATCGTTTCTGGCATGGGAGACGGCGGCTTCTATCAGCCCGCCAAGCAGTGTGCCAATCACTTCAAACGCGCCAATCTCCAGTTCTATCTTGCGCGGGTGCTCAAACACCTTGGTTCGGGCCAGTTGCTTGGCATTCTCTACGACATTGCGCACCGCCGGCTCGCAATGCGAAATCAGATCGCCTTCCAGTGTGCCAGCCAGCAGCTTGTCGTGGTTGGCCATAAAGGTTTCCACGCCGGCGTCGATGAACCGCTCAATGATCTTGCCGCGCAGCAGGGCAGCCTTGCGGCCGACACGCATATCGGATTGCAACAACGTGCGCACTTCCTCGCTGTCCGGAAACGCCGGAGCCAGCAGGGCATGGACTTCGTCCCAGTGCAGCAGGTCCATCTCCAGACCGTCTTCCAGATCAATAATGGCGTAGCAGAAATCGTCGGCAGCCTCGACCAGATAGGCGAGTGGATGACGGACATAATGCATCTCGCCAAGCTTGTGCAGCCCGGTGGCCTGGCAGGTTTCCTCGAATGCCGCACTGTCGGCGACGAAGGCGCTGTATTTGCCGCGGCGCGGGCAGTCCGGCTGGTCGCTGGCGGATGACAGCCAGGGATACTTGAGGAAGGTGGCAAGTGTGGCGTAAGTCAGCCGCATGCCATCGTCATACTGGTGGTACTCGGACTTGGTCAGAATGCGAAAGCCCTGGGCGTTGCCTTCAAAAAGTGCCAGATCATTGCGCTGGGAGTCGCTGAGCAGGTCCAGCCACTGGCTGCCCTGATGCCGGAACCAGGCGCGAATGGCGCGCTCACCGGTATGACCAAAAGGCGGGTTGCCGATGTCATGGGCGAGGCAGGCGGACTGGACAATATCGCCAAGATCGGTGGCGTCAATTCCGGCAGGCAGCAGTTTCTGCAATGCAAGCCGTTGCCCGACCTGAATGCCAAGCGTGCGGCCGACGCAGGATACTTCCAGAGAATGGGTCAAACGGTTGTGCACATGATCGTTGGTGGCTAACGGGTGTACCTGGGTTTTGCGCGCCAGCCTTCTGAATGCACCGGAGAAAATAATCTTGTCGTGGTCACGCAGGAATGCCGTGCGACCGGATTCGTCCTTGGCGCTGCGCTGGCCAAGTCGAGCCTTGTTCAGGAGTACTGCCCAGTCCATGCTATCTCCGCGCTCGGGGGCCAGAAAAAAACTTGCCGACGTGATAGCCGACAGTAACGGATAGCAACCAGAGCAGTACCGAAGCGGATGCCCAGAGCAAACCTGATTGCCAGTTCTGTTGCAGCAACGAGAATGTCTCGATGCTGAACAGGGAAAAGGTCGTGAAACCACCGAAAAGCCCGGCTGTGACAAACAGGTGGACCGGCTCGCGAGTCCAGCGTGACTGTGCTGGCAGGGCGACATACCAGCCGATCAGCAGCGAGCCGATGCAGTTTGCCAGCAGAGTGGCCCAGGGCAATCCGGAGCCCGCCAACCACAGGCTGAGCAGGTAGCGACAGCCGCCACCCAGGGAGCCGCCGATGCCGACACTGAGATAAAGACGCCAGACCGGGAGCTGAGACATTAACCGGTGACTCCTTGCGCCAGTATCAGGCCGGTAGCTGCGGCGCCAGGACAAAGCAGTGCGGAGGCGAGCACATTCAGGCATGCCTGACCTGACTGCCGCGCCTGCCACAGCGCCAGAGTCTGCAGGCTGAAGGATGACACCGTGGTGTAGCTGCCAAGCGCACCGATGACCAGCAGTGCCCAGCCGGAGTGATTGTCCGGTGTCAGCTGCGAGATCAGGCCGCCGGCCAGCAGGCCTGCTGCCAGGGCGCCGCTGACGTTGACCGCCAGAGTGCCCCAGGGGAAGTCATGGGCAAGCTTTTTCTGCAGGCCCTGTACCAGCCACAGTCTGGCCATCGCGCCCAGAGCGCTGCCGGCCATTACCCAGAGCAGTGTCATGCCTGTCGTATCGCCATTGTCGACTGTCACCGTAACCGGATATTCATGTGCCCGGAACGATACTGCACAAAGCTCGACTGCTCCAGCGACGGATTGAGTTCCGGGCTGGCAGAGGGGATGATGCGGCCATGCTGATGACGCAGGAGGAGCAACCATGACGACCGTATTTGATTTCACTGCTCAGGATATTGCCGGTAAGGATGTCGACCTGTCGCAGTATCAGGGCAAGGTTCTGCTGATTGTGAATACCGCCAGCAAATGCGGTTTTACCCCGCAGTACAAGGGTCTGCAGGCGTTGTTCGAAAAGTATCGCGAGCGTGGCCTGGAAGTGCTCGGCTTTCCCTGCAACCAGTTTGGTCATCAGGAGCCGGGTGATGAGGCGGCCATCAGTGAGTTCTGCGAGCTGAACTTTGGCGTCGATTTTCCTCTGTTCGGCAAGATCGATGTCAATGGTGACAATGCCCACCCGCTGTACCGTCACCTCAAGGAAGAAGCTCCCGGTTTGTTGGGGAGCAAGGCGGTGAAATGGAACTTCACCAAGTTTCTGGTTAACCGGGATGGTCAGGTGGTGAAGCGTTACGCGCCGACGGACAAGCCGGAGTCGCTGGCGAAGGATATCGAAAAGCTGCTTTGAAAGCAGGGCAGGCCTTAAGGCCTGCCCTTTGCGCATCAGGCCTTCTGCCGGCTGCGTTCAACCAGTTCGAATAGCGCCATACCTGTGAGCATGGAGGCAACGAAGATGGTTGCCTTGATATTGCCGGTACCGAACGCCACCAGCGCCGGGCCGGGGCAGAATCCCGCCAGTCCCCAGCCTGCACCAAATACCAGCGATCCGACAATCAATCGCTGATCGATGTCTTTCCGGGTGGGCAGTCGCATCGGCTCGCCGAGCAGCGAGGCCGGCCGGTTGCCGGCGATCCTGAAGGCCAGCAGACCGACGCTGATGGCGCCACCCATAACAAAGGCAAGGGACGGGTCCCAGTTGCCGAACAAGTCCAGAAAGCCGATCACTTTGGCCGGATTGGTCATACCGCCCAGAATCAGGCCAATGCCGAATACAAGCCCAACCAGCAGGGCACTTGGAATACGCTTTTGCATATCAGAAACCTCCAATCAGGTGACGCATGACGAACACGGTCACGAAGCCGGCTGCCATAAAGGCGAGCGTGGCAGCAAGCGAACGCAGCGACAGGCGCGACAAGCCGCATACCCCATGACCACTGGTGCAGCCGGAGCCGTAGCGGGTGCCGACACCTACCAGCAAGCCGGCAATGGCCAGCGTCGGGTAACCGGCATCAATCTGTGCAGCAGGCAAGGCAGTGAACAGTAACCAGACTGCGGGAGCCACGACCAGGCCAGCGACAAATGCCACGCGCCAGGCGATGTCGCCGCGTGTCGGTGCCAGCAGGCCGCCGACGATACCGCTGATGCCAGCGATACGGCCATTCAGTAGCAGGAACATGGCGGTTGCCAGGCCGATCAGGACGCCGCCAGCCAGCGATGCCCAGGGGGTGAAAGCATTCCAGTCAATGGTCATGGTGGTTAATCCTCCGGACAGAAAAGTTGTTGAAGCTGATCGAGCATGGCCAGCACTTTCGGGTCGGCAATGCGGTAGTAGATCTGTTTGCCTTCGCGGCGAGTGACAACAAGGTCCTCGCGGCGTAATACCGCCAGCTGTTGCGACAAGGTCGGCTGGGGGATGCCGGTTTCATTCTCCAGATCGCTGACGCAGCGCTCTCCGCCACTGAGCTGACAGAGCAGCATCAGCCGGTCAGGGTTGGCGAGGGTGCGCAGAAAGTCAGTGGCCGCGCCGGCGGCGTCACGCAGCGCCTCTATGTCGAGTGTGGTATTCGTCATGGCAGCTCTATTTAATTAAGCAAAAAACAATATATATAAATATATATTGTTTGGCAATAGAAGATTATCCGTTCAGAACGGATGGATCAGAGGCTGCCGTGAGGCAGGACAGCGTAGTAGATGGCGTAGAAATGGCAGAGGCTTCCGCCCACCACAAACAGGTGCCAGATAGCGTGGTTGTAGGGCAGGCGGTCAGCCAGATAGAACACCACGCCAAGGGTGTAAACGACACCGCCGATCACGGTCAGGCGCACGCCGAGCCCGCTGACATGGGTGTTCAGCTCGCCAGCGGCAAACACGATCAGCCAGCCCATGGCCAGATAGACAATGACGCGCAGGATCTTGTAGCGGTGACCGAATACCAGCTTCAGCGTGATACCAGCTAGCGCCAGCCCCCAGATAATGCCGAACAGGGTCCAGCCGGTGGGGCCGCGCAGGTTGACCAGCAGGAATGGTGTATAGGTGCCGGCGATCAACAGGAAGATGGCGCAGTGATCCAGCATCTTCCAGATTTCCCGAGCCTTCGGGCTGCGGCTGGCATGATAGAAAGCCGAAGCCGAGTACAGCAGGACCAGACTGGCGCCAAAAACGCTGAAGCTGACAATCTTCCAGACGTCGCCCTCGCGGGCCGCCGCCAGCACCAGTACCAGCGTGCCGATTGCGCTCAGCAAGGCACCCAGCCCGTGGGTCAGGCTGTTGAGGCGTTCCTCGCGCAGCGTGTAATGGGCTTCGTGGGGAAAGTGTTCCAGTGTCATGACTGCTCCGGCAACCGGCTCCCAGCCTAGCACCTATACATTTGTGCAGGAAGGCGGAACCGCAATCAGTGGCCGACAATATCCCGCTGCATCGGTGCCAGCCGCTGCAGCAGACGATTCTGCGCTGCTACCGGTATGTCCTGCTTTTCCATGGCATCAATCAGCACTTCCACCAGCGCGTTGAAATCCGCGTGGCTGATGTCGCGACCGGCATGGGCATCCTGCATGGACGCACCGGTATAGGCACAACCGCCACCGGATTCGGCGCAGAGCTGCTCGATCAGTTTTTGCCGGAATCGCTGCGGGTCAGTTTCGCGAAAATGGCCTGCAATACGCGGGTCGTTGCCCAGGCCCAGCATGAACTCGTCGACGATACGGCCGATGCCATCCAGACCGCCGAGGTCGCGGAACAGGGTCGGATGAGGGCTGCTCTGGCAGGCGCCGAGCAGCGCCGACAGGAGCAGGATCAGTGCCGATAAACGCATCATCAGAAGGCTCCTGTCAGGGAAAGGTAGGCGCCGCTCTGGTTGCGGTCATCGTTGTTGTAGGGAATGGCCGGGGTGCTGAGCTCGCCCAGTGATACCCAGGCGGCGGTAACGCTCCAGCGCTTGTTCGGAAACCAGGCCAGAAAAAGATCCGCCCAGTCGTCCTGACTGAACGCGGAGAGATTGTCCGGATGCTGTCGATACTCAGCGCCGAGCAGCCAGTGGCGATTGAGGAATGCGGCTACCGAGGCTTCGCCAAGCAGGGAATAGTCGTTGTCTCGATCGCCGCCGAAGCCAACCAGTCCGCCCTGATTGGCCTTGCTGTGCCGCAACACACCATTCACTACCCAGTTGCGGCCAAACGGGCCGCCGAGAAAAACTTTTGTCGCCGCAAGATAGACGTCGATACCATGCCGGTCTCTGGCTCCGAGAGCGCTTGGTACGGAGTTGTTGGCCAGAGCCGCCAGACGCGGATTGATTGCATCGCGGTAAAGCGCGCCGATCGATACTTGCGGCATGCGGGCATACAGGGCATCGCCGGCGAGCCGCAACTTGACGCCGTAGGTGTTGGTGCGGAGCTGTTCGCGATCCAGAGGGGCGAAGGTACTGATGTTCAGTTCCTGCCGGGCGACCGACAGCTCGATGCGATTATTCCAGCTCCACGCCGCGGAAAATCCGCGCAGGGCAAAATCCTGAGTGTCAAGCCGGCTGGCGGAAACACTGCCGCCATGCTGGCCTTCGCTGCCATAACCTGCCAGCACGGCCATCGGTACGATGCCACCGCCCGCCGTTCCATCTACCGTGGTAACGCCGGCAGTAGCCAGCAGCCTGCCCTCGCCGGTACGCCATTCGCCGAGGGCCATGGTTGATGCGAAAAGCAGGGCGATTGCACCGGCTGTTCTGATCGGGAAAGACACCTGCATCTCCGTAGCGGTTACCGGGTAAACGGATTGCCGCGAATCAGTGGATTGAATTTCTGTTCCCGCTCGGCCCGTGGATCGGGGCCGATGTGGCCGAGATTGAGGCTGCTTTCAACACTCGCCCCGGTGGTCGTGATGGTGAGCGAACGTTCCGAGATGCCTTCCTGCAGTTGCCATGGATGTAATGCCGCAATCCGGTAGTTGCCTGTCGGCAGATCGCTGAACCGGGCCATGCCCTGCTCGTCGGTGATGGCGTAACGCGGGGCGCCGGTGACGTAGATGTAGGCATGCATACGGTCATGAATATTGCACCCGATCGGAACAATTCCCGGTTGATCGAACCGAACCGGCTCGGCTTCGCGCCCGGAAAACAGATTGGTAGAAAAGCGCTTTACCGCCGAGAAGGAATAGACCTGATGCCGGGTGTTGTCGCTGTTCGGAAAGCTGACAGAAGTCTCTACCGGTACCACCAGTACATGGGGGACGAACTGGGTGTTGACCTGGTCTACTTCGGCCTTGCCGTTGTGTGGCTGGGCTGTCAGGGCCGGGCTGTTCAGGGTGACTACGGCCTGAGGTAAGGGCGCACCTTGCTGGTCAATGGTGGTGACGGTCAGCTCGGCAGCATACGGCGCGGTGGTGCCGAGAATGCTCAGAACGATCAGTATGCGGGCCTGCATGGGGTGCCTTGTCTTGCTGTGCGGAAAGTCCAGTATGGACTGACGGTATGGAATTTTTGTGATGAAGGCAAATTGATGCCAGGCGAAAAGTGTTAGGAGAAAGACCCGCACGGCGGGCCTTTTCTGATCTGGCGGAGAGGGAGGGATTCGAACCCTCGTTACGCTATGAACGTAAACACGATTTCGAATCGTGCGCATTCAACCACTCTGCCACCTCTCCTGATGGGGCAAGCCAGCGCCGGGGCCGGCCATGGCAGGGGCGCATTCTAGCGGCATCGCGGACGCTTCGCGAGTATGACGTTGGCGGATTGCTGATAACGGGCGGTGTGTATATAGGATCAGGCTATCAATTTTATGGATTCTATTGTCTCGTTAATGGGATATTCCTCGCGTACGGTGAACCTGTCGGTGCCTCAGGGCACGTCATCACAGGAGTGATTCATGATTGAACATAGCAAAGAGGTCTCTGACGAGCTGGGCAAACTGCTGGCCGAGACCTATACCACCTACCTGAAAACACACAACTACCACTGGAATGTTACCGGGCCGATGTTTCACGGCCTGCACCTGCTGTTCGAGCAGCAATACACCGAGCTGGCATTGGCGGTTGATAGCATCGCCGAGCGTATTCGCGCACTGGGCGCATTTGCGCCGGGCAGCTACGCCGCTTACTCGCGCCTTTCCCGGGTCGGGGATGATGAGACGGTGCCGGATGCTGCCACCATGTTGTCGACGCTGGCAGCAGATCATCACCTGATTGCCGAGCGCGCCAATCAGGTGATGAAGCTGGCGGCGAAACATGAGGACGAAGGCACCGCCGCGCTGGCCAGTGGCCGGATCGAGATCCATGAGAAGGCCGCCTGGATGCTGTCTGCACATTTGCAGTAGGGCGGACTGGCAGGGCGGCTCTTGTTGTGGCGGAGGTGTATAGTCAGAAAATAATCTGCAGGGAGGAGCCGCTCATGGCCAATGGAGGAGAGACCGTTCGCGACATCATGGCACGTCACCCGGCTTCTATTCGGGTTGGTACGGACCTGACCGAAGTCGTGGAAGTGCTGCTGCGGCAGCACATGACCGGCTTGCCGGTAGTGGATGAGACGGATCGTGTGGTCGGCTTTGTTTCCGAGCAGGACTGTTTGCGTTCCCTGCTGGTTTCCAGCTATCACGGTGAAGGCTCGCCACGGGTCGAAGATGTAATGTTCCGCGAGCCGTTGACCGTGCGGCTGGATGATTCGGTGGTGGATGTGGCGGAATTGATGGTCAAGCAGAAACCGAAAATCTATCCGGTGGTCGATCAGAGTGGTCGTTTGCAGGGGCTGTTGATTCGCAGTCAGGTGTTGACCTGCCTGATCGACAACCGGCGCCACTAGGGCGCCGGTTGTATTGCTTTCAATTCAGGGAGTGGTGGTTCGTTCGAGCGTCAGTGCAATGTCGAAACTACGCTTGATAGCAGAGGCGGATTCCAGCGAAACCTGTCCGCTCATCTGCATTTCTGCAACGGTTCCTTCTTCTCCGAGCCCGGTGCCATCAAGGGTGACGGTAACAGACTCAAGCTGCACTGGCTCACCGCCCACTTCTTCGACCAGGTCCTCAATCAGGGTGCGCAGTTCTTCGACGGTAATTTCCTGCTGACCGATGGGCTCATCTGTCAGGGTTTCAGATACGGATCCCGCAGTGACGGTGCCAGACGCCAGCCATTCCGACCCTGCATAAGTGACCAGACTGCCGAGGCTATTCTGGATCAGAAATGGCTCGACGGCGCTTTCTACCGTGAGAGAGGCATCAAAATCCTGCAGAACGGCATCAAAACCGGTTCCATCAGCATTGAATGATGTGTTGAAGAAGTTGAAATCGGTGCCCACTGTATAGGCCAGATCACGGAAGTTGTCGGCAAAAGATGCGTTGCAGTAAAGAGTCTTCGCCGTCGTTTCCCACAGGTTGTAAGTGGCTTGATCGTCCAGTGGTGAGGTTTTGTTCATGGCGAAGGTTGTCAGCGCGTGAACATTGACGGTATCCATGCGGCCATAAACGACGTTACAAAGAACGGAGTACATCACATCTCCTGTTGCAGTCGTCATTCGCACCACCACCGGGCCGGCCAGTGGGGTGTGATCCATCTCTTCCGCGACCAGAGAGAAGGTGCCTTGTTCGTCACTGACAACGCGGAACTCCTGACCATTGGCATCCTTGATATCAATGGTTGCGCTGGTAATCGGACGGCCAGCTAACGCCTTGCCCTGCAACAGGGTAATGTTGCCTGATTCATCGTCATCAATCAGGTCAGACAGTTTGCAGCCGGCCACTGAAAGCGCTGTGATAGTGGCCAGTGTCAGCATCGATGCTTTGCGGAAGATATCCATAAAATGCTCCTGTGAATTCCTGAAATCAGATTTTGAAACCAAGTTGCAGTGCTGCCGCGTAGGTTTCGCCCTCGCCAACGCCTCCGGATATATCAATATTGAAGCGGTCCCATGGCGTAATGCCAAGGCCAGCTGTCATCAGATCTGAAACGTTGCTTTTCAGGTCCGTGCGATAGCCGGCACGCAGATGAAGATGACGGCCAGCCGAGAACTCAATGCCCAAACGCGCCAGCTGTGTGTCGAGCAATAGGTCGTAGCCATTGCGCTGGGTCAGGTCAAGGCTGGCTTCAGCCTTGAACCAGCTGCCATCGTAGCCGGCACCGGCGGTCAGCACTGGAGCCATGTCGTATTCCGAACCATTGGGGCCGTCAAAGCTCTTCGGGATCAGGTTCTCAATGGTGCCGGCGAGTACGAACCGGCCGTCGCTGCCGAGCCGTGTGGTGGCGCCGAGGTCCACATTGACGTTGGTGTGAGAGGTCAGATTATCCGAGTCAGTAATATCGTCCGCCTCGAAATTGGCGGCGTTGTCCTGATAAGCAATAAGCTCGATGGTCTGCGCCTTGAGCACTGCGCCGCCGTCAATACGCAAACCGCCTAAATCGAAACCTTTGCCGAGCATCAGCCCATATTCTGCTGTCCACAGCAGCGACGCCGCGACTTCGGACAGCAGGTCATCCGCTGTGGCGCTGTCGTTAGCGATCTCACCGATGGTGCCGTCCGGGTTGTTATTGTTGTAGGGGTCCGGATTGATGTCCCGGCTATCGAGAACAAATGCTGTGCCTATGGCAGCCTTTCCCTTGGCAACAAACGCCATGGGCAGCCTTTTGGCTGGAATGCCGATCATCACGGCGCCCCCTGCATCAATCTGAACCAGCTTGTCGCTCATGTTTTGCAGGCCTAGCTTCGCTGCATCGATTGTGCCCTGCGGTACCGGCCCGCTGGAGTCCTCCAGTTCATCGATCAGGTCGGAGAATTCATCCGCTGCATCAATAAAGCCGTCCTTGTCAGATGCTATTAGCCCACCATTCAGGGCAAAGCTGAAATCGTCGTTGTCATCAAAGCGATTAATCAATGCCGGGTTGTAGATGGCCTGATTGTATTCGCCCAGGGTCATGCCGGTGCCGCCGCGTGCCATGGCGCGGGCATCGTAGACATCGGCGTGGCTCAGGGGGCTGAAAAGGGCTCCAGCGACGGCGCTGGCAAGCAGGGTTTTGCGCATGATGGCTTCCTTGGAATTAGTCGGTCGTCCGGGTTTGCTGGCGGGCCGGCATTTGGCCCGGGGGCGATTCTAGCATGGGCACTACAGCGCGCCCACCGCCGGCAGGAAGGCTGTCCAGGCCATTTACGCGATTGCTAATTGGCCTGCCCGAGCCAGTCGGTTAGGGTGTCGACTTTGCCGCTTTGATCGAGGACACCATGGACTATCAGGACATCCGTTATCAGGTCAGCAATCATATCCTGACCCTTACCCTGCACCGCCCGGAGCGCATGAATGCCTGGACCCTGCGCATGCGGGACGAAATGTTGCATGCGCTGGGGCGGGCCAATGCTGATGACGATATTCGCGTCATCGTGGTGACCGGTGAGGGCAAGGCATTCTGTGCCGGCATGGAGCTGGTTCGTCCGGAAGGCAATATCTTCGGTTACGACACCCCCCAGGGTGACGAACTGAACCTGGAGCAGATTCGCGATTCCGGCGGCGAACTGTCCCTGGCTTTGTATAACTGCAAGAAGCCGGTGATCGCGGCCATTAACGGCGCGGCGGTGGGCATTGGCGTAACCATGACCTTGCCGATGGATTTCCGGATTGCAGCCGAGGGCGCCAAGCTGGGTTTCGTGTTCAGCCAGCGCGGCATTGTGCCGGAGGCCTGCTCGAGCTGGTTCCTGCCGCGTCTGGTCGGTATGCAGCAGGCGCTGGAGTGGGTGCTGTCCGGGGAAATATTCACGGCCGAGGAGGGCTTGGCCGGCGGTCTGATTCGCAGTGTGCACCCTCGCGGTACCGTGCTGGAGGCGGCCTACGCGCTGGCCGTAAAGCTGATGCAGAAAACCTCGCCGACCTCGGTTGCATTGGCCCGGCAGATGCTTTGGCGTAACCCGACCTTTGACCATCCGATGTATGCCCACCAGATTGATTCGCAGCTGATGTATATCACCAGCGAGCGGATGGATGGCCGGGACGGTTTCAAGGCATTCCTTGAAAAACGCGATCCGGTATTCACGGCGAAGGTCTCCACCGATCTGCCGCCGACCCTGTTCTGGCAGGATCCGCCGCTGGTCTGATCCGGTCGCTGTGACTCCCGGACTTCCGTATTGTCCATCCTTGCCGAATGATGTGAGGCAACGCCGGGAAAATCGGCACAATAAAAAACGCCCCGATATCGGGGCGTTTTTTTGTTTCGTTGATGGCCTTACTTGCGGCGGCGAGCAGCGAAGCCCAAGCCGGCCAGCGCCAGACCCAGCAGTGCCAGTGAGCCAGGCTCCGGAACCGATACCGGCGGAGTGCCGCTGATGGCATACACCGCCAAATGCGACAAATCCTTTTCCCAGGCGATATCGTAAGTGCCCTGATAGGAAGCGGCGTCATCACCATCGAACAGCCAGGCTGCCCAGCCCGGCATCGACGCGGCCTTCAGGATAATGATGAACGACTCGAAGTTCAGGCCCTGATCAAAACCCCATACACCCGTGGTGTTATAGCCATCAAGGTACAGGCCGATATCCGCGCCTTCATTGCCTTCCGTTTCGATCTTGCTGATGAAATCCCACTCGCGGCCTTCGAACGACAGGCTGTCGGCGGTGAGGTTGCCGTCAAAGGTACCAAAGCAATCTGTGGCGCCACCGGCATTGCCGGTCACATCGGAAATCTGGATGCCGTTGATGGCGTTGCCGGTGCTGCATTGATTGGACAGCTCAACAGGGGCGGCCCACAGCTGGCTTGCGGCAAGCGCCGTTACTGCCACGGTTACCTTTACAATCGACTTGATCATGATAGTGCTCCTTGTCTTGATACGCGCTGCCAGGTGCGGTCCGCTTCCGGCGTGTTCAACCATAATTAAAGCATTACTCATGCCAGTTCCATTTGGTCTTTTTATATCAGTATGTTAGAGGTTTTCAGAGGGCCGGGAGGCAGCCATTATGTAAAAAAAGCGGACGCATTCCGTGGGCATCCGTTCAGTTGCGTAAAAAGTGCTGACGTCTTTTAGTTGCCTGTTTCGGCACTTTCCAGATGGGCGCGGATATCGGCATTGTCCGGCGCGGCGCCGGCCGCTTGCTCCAGTAGACGGATGCCACGTTGCCGCTCTCCGGTCCGAACCAGAATCCATCCGTAGGTGTCGGCAATGGCTGCATTGTCCGGTGCCAGCGCGTAGGCTCTGGCGGCCGTCGGCGCTGCCCGGGCATCGCCGGCCTGATGATAGAGCCAGGCCAGATTGTTCAACACGCCGGCATTATCCGGCACCAGCTGGTTGACCTTTTCATAGCTGGCAGCCGCCTCGGCGGTTTTTCCGGCACCTTGCTGGGCGCTGGCCAGACTGAGCCATGCCTCGGGGTTATCCGCATCGCTGCGGGCCCAATCGGCAAGCATCGGCAGGCCATCCAGGTTGTTAGCGCGCAAGGCCTGCAAGTATTTGCCTGCCAGCACGCTATTGCGGTTTCGCTCCCAACCATGCTGGTAGGCCTTCAGAGCGGCGGCCTGATCTCCGAGTTGGGTGTGGATATCACCTTCCAGCTCGTAGCCATGGTGCAGGCTGTCGCCCAGTGACTTGACGTGTTCGGCCACAGCCAATGCCGCCTTGCTGTCGCCTCGGGCGCTGGCAGCTGAGGCTTTCAGCAGCATCAGGCCAAGGTGATCGGGTAGCGACTGCAGCGCCGCATCTACCCGCTCTGATGCTTCCTGATAGCGGCCTTCGCGGAAAGCGATGCGGGCAGCCAGATAATCCAGTGCGCCAAGCATGGCACGGGCCTTGCCGCTTTCCGGGGCCAGTTTGAGGGCTTGGCCAATATCGCTGCGGGCGCCGTCTGTATCATCAAACTGCAGGGAAAGTGCCGCGGACATCAGCCACAGCTCCGGGTCTGCCAGTTCTCGCAGGGTGCTGCGCAGCTGCTTGAAGCCGGCGCTGCGCTGGCCTCGCAGGTCGGCCACCATGACCAGTCCGCGCAGCGCATCGGCGGCGTCGGGGCGAATGGCAATCGCCTGACGAAAGTAGCGCTCAGCCTGTTCGCCGTCGCCTTCTGCCAACGCGATCTGGCCAAGACTGATGTGGGCGCCGATATTGCCTGGCTGCATGTCGAGGGCGTGGCGGAACTGCGTTGCCGCTTCGCTGAACTGGCTGCGGCGCTGCAATACCAGTCCTTTTAGTGCCGGCAGATCGGCATCGTCCGGAAAGTCTTCCAGCCCCTTGCTGATATGTTGCTCGGCTGCATCAAGGTCATTGCGTTGCAATAGAACGGCAACCAGATATTTCAGGGCATTGGCAGAGTTTCCGCCGCCCTCTACGGCGGTGGAAAGATACTGCTCCGCATCCTGATATTTACCCTGTTGAAGCGAAATCATGCCGAGCGCCAATGCGCTACTGCTGTGTCCTGGCGAGCGGGCGAGAATATCGCGGAAAGTTTCGGTTGCACCATCAAGGTTGCCACTTTGCATCAGGCTAACCGCATTTTCATAACGATTCATCAACTGGCCGGCGCTGCTGTTGGCGAGCATGCCGGAGTAGGCCATTGCTTCGTCGGCACGGCCGAGGCTGATCAGTGATTGAACCATCCGTCGCAGCGCTTCAAAGCGGTTGGCGGTCATCATGTCCTGCTGGGCAAAGAACGGCATCGCCCGCGACAGCGAGATAATGGCTGCTTCGTGTTGCTCTCGGCCCTGTTCAAGACGCGCTCGCCATAGCCAAGTCTCGGCAGTATCGGCTGCGGACAGGGCGTCCAGTGCGCCACTGAACGCCGCTGCATCGTTCTCCAGAAACAACGCGCTGGCGCGCGCGATCAGCGCGTCGGTGTTATCCGGTTGAGCGGCCAGTGTAGCGTTAGCCAGAGTTATGGCTTCGCTGCGCATGCCCTTGCCCAGCAGGGCCTGAGCGTGCAGCCCGGCTGTATGGGCGGGAGGGCGGTCGCCAGTAAACTCCAGCACCTTGGCAAAGCGTCCGCGCTGGATCAGCAGCCGCAGATAAGCGGCCTCGTCCGCACGTGGCAATTTGTCCGCTTCAAGCAGACGGCTGTAAAGCTGCTCGGCTTTGTCGAGCGCGCCGATTGCTGCGAAGGTGGCTGCCATCAGGGCGATCGTTTCGCTTTCGCCGGGCACCATCTGCTCGGCATTCTGCAGCTCCACCAGTGCCGCGCCGAACTTGCCCTGGCGCAGGTAACTGTCGGCGAGAAATCGGTGCTGGGCAGCGGCTTCCCGGGCCGTCTCCTGCCCCTCGTTACCACACCCCTGAACGCACAGTATCGTGCTGATCAGCAAGGCCAGTAAAAACGATCGATAGATGCCGGCGGAGGTGTCGTTGCTCATCCTGAGTACCCTTGAAAATCACTGCCAGCAGTGTAATGCCTTACGCGAAGATTGCACCACAAACGAAAACGCACCCGAAGGTGCGTTATACGGGCTTGCTGGCGGATATCAGGCGCGGCGGCGGCTGACACCGATGCCTGCGAGAGCCAGCGCCAGTAGTGCCAGTGAGCCGGGTTCCGGTACCGGAACGATGGACGCCACCATAACGACAAAGTCGGTGTAGTCACGGTCGCCGCCGTTGAACAGGTCTTCAAAGGCGAGAATGTATTCGGTCGACTGCCACAGGCCAGGGGCAAAACCCGGCAGCTGAACGACATCGCTGTCGTTGCCGGCGAAAGCCACCATATGGTCGACGCCGTCCGCGTTCAGGTCGGTTTCAGAATGCCAGCGAGCGCTCTGCCCGGGGACATCGATATAGAAGCCGAACATGTTGTTGGAGAAGAAGGTGCCGGTGTCGGCGAAATTTACCCGTATCTGGCCATCAGCCATGATGTTGACCAGTGTCTGGGCGCCAGGGCCGGCAGGGCCATTCATCAATTCGACAAAGTTGGCCGGATTGGATACGTCGTAGATACCGAAGCTGTTGGTGTCGGCGAAGCCGGCCAGTTCGATGATCAGGGTGGCCACCGCGCCGCTGGCAGCGCTGATTGACCAGGTTTCATCGTTCACTACCTGATCGGTCTGAACATTGACGCCGGAATCGGTGCCGACAGTGATGTCGTCGAGGACGGTTTGCAGGGCGCTGCCCGAGATCATCGTTGCGTGGCTTTGCAGTGCCAGACCGAGACTGGCCACTACGCTGAGGATCAGATTCCTTGCTTTCATGATGTGATTCCCTGGGTTAATTAACGTTGCTGGCCAGTGGAAAGCAAAACACATGCCAGAACCGCGCGGGCCTTGATGGGCCAGGCTTTTCCCGGCGGTGCGCCGGGGTGAGGGCGGCAACGTATTGACGAAAGTGTCAGAAAATCTGACAGATGGAGAGCGTGGAACGGCGATGCTGACCATGAAGCGTAGTGCTCAGGCAGGAATCGGAGGGTTTCGGGAAAATTGATGGGTATTAGTGTAAAAAAAGCAGACACTTTCAATGCTTTATTCTGAGATTGCCTGGGCCCATTCGCTCATTTTTCCGGAAAAACAACGACTGCGTCACACAAATGAAAAAATCAGGTGCATAATGCGCGTCTTGGGGTGGCGGCATAATGCCGCCAAGGGAATTACACGGCGACCGCATAAGGAAGGGGGGGCCATGACTACCGTAAGGATTTTTCGACATCACGTTGACTCTTCATTTCTCGTTCTCGCGCTGCTCGAAGTGCTGCTGCTTTGTGCTGCGGTCTATGCTGCGGCACTGATTCGTTTTCAGGGCGACTGGCACGCCATTGGCGCAAGTGTTGGCTTGCTGATGCCACGGGCAGTTTTGTTTGCCGCGATCCACTGGCTCGGCTTTGTCGCTCTGGGTCTTTACCTGCCCAACTTGCGTGATGGCCTCAGTGGCGTGGTCGTGCGCATGATGGTATCGGTCTTCACCGGTACGGTGCTGTTGGTGCTGATCTATTATCTGGTGCCGTCGGCATTTCTGGGCCGGGGTGTGCTGGTGCTCGCCACGGCATTCGCCTTCTCGATGCTGCTGATTGCCAGAATGTTGTTCTACCGTTTGATCGGCACCGAGCGCCTGCGCGCCAGGGTCATGGTGCTGGGAACGGGCGAGCAGGCCACCAATATCCTGCAGCGAATGCGGCGGCGCAGTGATCAGCGCAATTTCCGGCTGCTCGGTTTTTATCCGGTAGCCGGCGAGCAGGTGCGTATTGATCAGGACATGTTGATGCCGGCCGGCATGTCTCTGGCGACGTTGATCCGCACTCAGGGGATTGATGAGGTTGTGGTTGCGGTAGATGACCGACGCGGCGGAGTGCCGGTACAGGATTTGCTTCAATGTCGTCTTGCCGGGGTCAATGTCATTGATGTCCAGACTTTCTTTGAGCGCGAGTCCTACAAGATTCTGGTCGATATGCTCAAGCCCAGCCATCTGATTTTTTCCGATGGTTTCACTCGAGGCATGATCACTGATCGCCTGCGCCGTCTGATGGACATCATGTTTTCCCTGTTGTTGCTGCTGATGTCATGGCCGTTCATGTTGATCACCATGCTTGCCATCAAACTTGAGGACGGCTGGCGTGCGCCAGTGTTCTATCTGCAGGAAAGAGTTGGCGCATTTGGCAATCCGTACAATGTCATCAAGTTCCGCAGCATGATTCAGAACGCCGAGCGTCAGGGTGCTCAGTGGGCGCAGCAGAATGATATGCGGGTTACCAGAGTCGGCAACATCATTCGCAAATACCGGATTGACGAGCTGCCGCAGATTCTGAATGTGTTGCGTGGTGATATGAGCTTTGTCGGTCCGCGGCCGGAGCGCCCGGTGTTTGTCGATGATCTGAAGGGCAAGATCCCGTTTTATAATGAGCGCCATCTGGTCAAGCCCGGAATCACCGGCTGGGCACAGCTGAACTACGCTTATGGTGCATCTGAAAAAGATTCTCTGGAGAAGCTCCAGTACGACCTCTATTACGTCAAGAACCGTAGCTTGCTGCTTGATCTCATTATCATGGTGCAGACTATCGAAGTGGTACTGTTTGGTCGCGGTCGCTGAAATATCCGTGCAAAGTCACTCTGCTCTGATCTGATACTTTTCCAGAAGGCTGTACAGGGTCGGGCGGGTGACACCGAGCTGGCGCGCGGCGGCAGCAATATTGTTGCCGCTCAGTTGTAAGGCGCAGCGTATTGCTTTTGATTCGGCTTTCTCGCGTACATCCCGAAGATTAAGTGCAACATTTTGCCGGGTGCCGCCGTCGTCATTAATATTCAGGTCGCGGGCCGTGACGTAGTGACCATCAGCCATCAGCACCGCTCGCTTCAGACGGTTTTCCATCTCGCGTACATTTCCAGGCCAGCTGTGTCGTGCAATCAGCGCAATGGCGTCCGCCGCCAGACCTTTGACAGGGCGCTTTAGCTGTTCCGCATAGCGGGTAACAAACACCCGCGCCAGTGCTACCGCATCGCCGCTACGCTCGCGCAGTGGCGGAAGATGAATCGACATCTCTGCGAGACGATAATAAAGATCTTCCCGGAACTCACCCTGCCGAATCATGTTCTCCAGATCCCGGTGGGTGGCAGCAACTACCCGTACATCGACAGTGATTGGTGTGTGGCCGCCGACCCGTTCAATGACGCGCTCCTGCAAAAAACGTAGCATCTTGGCCTGTAATGGCGCTGGCATGTCGCCAATTTCATCCAGAAACAGAGTGCCTCCGGAGGCCACTTCAATCTTGCCGCGCTTCAGCTGGTTCGCGCCGGTGAAAGCACCGCGTTCGTGGCCAAACAATTCGCTTTCCAGCAGGTTCTCGGGGATGGCGGCGCAGTTGATGGCAACAAAAGCGCTCTGGCTGCGATCGCTCAGTGCATGAATGGCCCGGGCGATAAGTTCCTTGCCGGTGCCGGTTTCGCCAAGTATCAGGGTGGTGATATCCGCTGCGGCAATTTTCTCGACATGCCGGCAGGTTTCCAGCATCTCCGGGCTGGTGGCGATAATGCCTGCCAGGGGCGATTCCTTTTTCTCGCCGAGTCGCCGGTTTTCCTCCTCCAGCTCGACCAGCCGGAAGGCCCGATTGACGACAAATGCCAGGGTGTCCGGATCAAGCGGCTTCTGATAGAAGTCGCAGGCGCCCATGCCAATGGCGCGGGCGGCGTGTTCGCGCTCCTCGCGGCCGGTGATCACGATAACCTTGGTCTGCGGGCGCAGTTCTAGAATTGTCTTCAAAAGAGCGAATCCTTCACTGGCGCCACCAGCATCCGGAGGCAGGCCCAGGTCCAGCGTGACAACCTGTGGGTCCAGACGGCGTAGCTCCGCCAACGCTGGATCACGTCGATCCGCGACTGCAATGGTGGTGCCGTCAAAGCACCATTTCATTTGCTTTTGCAGACCTGGATCGTCCTCAACGATCAATAAACGCTTTTCCATGGCAAGCAAGGCCTCATTGCAACGGCAGACGAATGGTAAAGCAGGAGCCGCTGCCGACGCGACTACTGACATCAAGGCGACCGCCGAGACTTTCGATGCTGGCGCGGCTCTGGAATGCACCAATACCCATGCCGCCAACGCCCTTGGTGCTGTAGAACGGGGCGAACAGGTGGTCGCGAATGAACTCCTGGCTCATGCCGCCGCCATTATCCTGAATCCGGATCACGGCGCAGCTCTCCTCCAGGTCAGTTTGAACAATGATTTCCCCATTTTCATTGCAAGCTTCCTGGGCGTTACGGATCAGGTGGCTAAACACGCTTTCCAGTGCGTCGGCATGGGCGGTGACTAAAAGGGAGTGTGGACATGGCTTTAATGTTGGCACTGGTGAAAAGCGGGACAGGCGGTTGACGATGTCATTGAGCATGGCATGGATATCGACCTGTTGCATGGGGTGGGTCGAAGTGGCCTGCTGTTGCCGCAGCTGATTGAGAATATTCTCCATCTTGCTGACGCTGTGACGTATGGTGTCCAGCATGTCATCGATAAAAGCCGGGTTATCACGATGGCGCTCGGCGTTGCGGGTCAGTAGCGAAAGTTGGGCCACCATGGTTTTCATGTCATGAGCCAGAAATGCAGTGCTTTGGTGCAGGGCGGCAAACTGCTCTGCGCGTGAAAGCGCCGCGCTGGCCTGTTGCTGGGCGATTACTGCGCCTGCATGCCGCGCCGCAACCTTGAGCAGGTCATAGTCCTCCCAGTTAAGCCCTCGGTGTGCTCGGGGGTCGGCAAGTATAACGACGGCGATACAATGATCGGCTTGGTTCAGGGGTACTGCCAGCCAGGCCCGGGGTAGTGAGAGTAGCCAGTGCGTCCGGGGGGTGTTCGGGTCGTCCCGATTAATGATCCAATGCTGATCAAGTAACACCAGTTCATCCTCACTGATGCTGATTGGCTCATTCGGCGCGGGCATATTGCGGTTGGCCACACATTCAAGCCGCTGTTCCCGGCGCAGAAAAAGCAGCCCGGCGGGACTGCCGACGATATCGGCAAGTGCGGTAATGACGGCCTGGGGGAGCGCGCGTTCGGCGGCGCCTTTTGCCAGCGTATCGCTTAGTCGCAGCCACTCCATGCGATGGTCATAACGATATGGCAGGAAATGTCGACTGAGAAAAACTCGCAAACGGGCGCGAAAGCGACCGGACAGCATCAGGCTGGCCAGTGTCGCGATGACAGCCATCAGAAATGCGGCGGCCAGCACGGTGGACCAGCGGCCACCCCAGTCGCGGATATACCAGGCTCCGCCCGCAGCGATAAGCAGAAACAGCGCGGCGATGGTCAGCGTTCCGGTATAGAACACCATTTCGTGGGACAGACTGACTGTTGAAGGCATGCGCAGCAGGCGGCGCAGGCTGGCCCAGAGTAAAATGGCGCTGACCATGCTGACGGGACCGCGTGCCAGCCACAGTTCCAGATGAATGCGTTGATGGAGCAGGGCGTAGCCATGGGAGAGCAGGTCCATGCTGGCGCTGAAGATCACTGCCAGGACTACGAACTTGATGGCCCAACGCTGCTCGCTGTCAGCACTGCGGTAAATCTGCTCGGCCAGCACCAGTGGCAACAGCGCCGACAGGGTCAGGGCAGTCAACGGAATCAGCGGCCGTAGCGTTGGCAGCCCGAGCAGGGGGGCGACGCCACTGTAAAGGATGAGAAACAGCGATACGGAAAAAAGGCTGCGGACCATGCGCAGAGCGGAGCCACCGGGGGACTGTTTCGCCAGACTGCGCAGCAGCCACCAGATTGCCAGTTGGCGCAGGGCTTCACTGCCATGGCTGAGTGCCAGCCATTGTGGAGCACTCAGGCTGTCCGGTCTGGCCAGGCTCAGCAGCCAGAGCAAATGGCTGAGCGCCAGCGCCACCACACTGAGGCGCAATGATCGGGCTGTTCCGGCACTGGCTACACGCCACATCGGTGTCAGCCAGAGCAGCGCACAGACAAGCAGGACAGTGTGAAGCAGTGGGTCTGACATAATCTTCAGTGACTTCCATGTTCAGGCAACCGAGTCTAACCTGCTTTGTCTGCCTCTGTCCGGTGCTGATGATCAAGGTTCCCCTGCGGCGGCCGAGTAGGGATAATGGATCTCCCTGAAGGAGCTATTGATGCTGCAACGCTACCGAGCCGTCCTGATCCGTATTCTGCATTCGGAATTGCCGGTGCCGATGCTGCTGTTACCGTTGATCCGCCGTTTGTATCAGCTCGGTGTATACGCCGGTGAAGCGGCTAATCTGCTATATAAGTGGCTGATTCTGGTGCCGGTTATGCGTGCAGTCTGCACTGAAGTCGGCTCGGGTTTGCGCATTGAAAGAATGCCGTACATTCGTGGTAACGGCGAGATTCGCATCGGCAAGCAGGTTTATCTTTCCGGCAAGATAGGTATTGGCCTGTCTGGCCGATCACCCGCAATTGTGCCGGCGCTGGTGATTGGCGATGAAACATTTATCGGCCACGAGTGCTCGTTCAATCTTCGCCATGGCATCTATATTGGTCGGCAATGTTTGCTGGCCGGGGGGGTCCTCATTCAGGACAATGACGGCCACCCCGTTGATGCAGTTGCCCGGCGTGCAGGAGAGCCGGCGCCGGAATCCGCCGTAGCGAAGGTGACGATTGGTGATGGCGTGTGGATTGGTCGCCGGGTAATGATTCTCAAGGGCGTCACGCTTGGTGAAAACGCCATTGTCGGCGCTGGTTCGGTGGTGTTGCACGATGTGCCCGCCAACACCATAGTTGCCGGCAATCCGGCCAGAGTCATTCGCACGCTGGAATTGCCGGAGCAGAGCAGCAGTGAAGCGCGCAATGCATTGCTGACCCCTGACCCCTGACCCCTGACGATCATCGCAATAACTTCAGTAACATCCTTGCCAGTGGTGTCGGCAGTCGTGCAGCGAGCTCGCCGATCCGGTTCTTTTCCCCTGTTTCCCAGCAGCCGCAGAGCAGCGATGCCGGGAAGTACAATGTGCTGTATATCAGCGCTCCGACCAGCATTTGCCATAGCGGCAAAGTGGTGTCGGGTAACAGCCATAATGCCAGCGCGGTCGGAATTGCGGTCAGGCCGGCGGCGCAAGCAATTCGCAAACTGTCCTGCCACGGCCAGGTCAGTTGGTAAAGTCGCCGGACAGTATCGATCATCAACCCGCTATGCAGCAGGCAGCCGAAGAAAAAGGCGGGCCCGGCGCCGTAAAGCCCGAACTGACTGATCAGCATCGCATCCATTGCCAGAACAGCGACAGCAACCAGGAGGTTGATCCTGAGTACCCGCCCCTGTTGATCCTGGCTGACCAACAGGCTGACTGCTGCCTGACAAGTGGCACTGATGGCGACGCCGGCAATGACCCAGAACAAAACTGCGACCGCAGGCCGATAGGACTCGCCATAGAGTGTCAGTATCAGCTGCTCTCCGAGTAGCCAGGTGCCGGCTGCCATGGGCAATGCCAGCAGCATCAGATAGCGTAGTGAGCGCGGATAAGCATCGGATGCAAATGACGCCTGTGCTGATTGCCGCGACATCATCGGTAGCAACAATGCGGCATAGGCGCCGGGAATAAGCGCGGCCAGAGCGAAGCCGATGGTATAGGCGATACTGAAAAAGGCGATGTCACCGGCATTGGCAAAAAGACGAAGAAACAGAATTTCCGACTGGCGCAGAACAAAGAAGGACAGAACGATGCTGGCACCGGTGATCATCAGGTGCCTGCGGACACGCTTGCGCGTCGCTGTATCCTCCAGGCGCAAGGGGGACTGTCGCCAGGGTGCAATCAAAGCCCGGTAAAGAAGGCTGGTCAGCAGGTAAATAGCAACAAAATTCAGTAATGCCGGCGCCAGCCAGGCAATCAGCAGGTTGGCGACGAGATTGCTCGGCGCAACCACCATGACCACTCTGGCGATGCGGCGGAAGTTTTCTCCGCCCTGGGTTGCTGACATCCAGAATATATAGCTCGCCTTGAAAAGGCTTGCAGTCAGCAGCAGTGCCCACGCTGATAATGGCGCACTTGCGAGAAAGAAGTCGGGGAAAATCAGAATACCGCTAGTGGCAAGGAGTGTTGTGATGGCCAGAGCTCGATTCTGTAATCTGTTCAGGTGGGCAAGTATGATATGCCGGCCACCCCCATCCTGCTCGGCGACAAATTTAATAGCGCCAGTACTCAAGCCGCCATTGCTGACGATCACGAACAGGGTGGCGCACCACATCATGAAACTGAAATGGCCGTACTGCTCTGGCATCAGGCTTCGGGCTATGACGATGGATGCCAGCATGCCGAGAAAGAATTCAATCCACGAGGCGACCCCGGAAGACAGCATGTTACGCAATTGGCTGCGTCTTCTGCTCATTAGTCGAAGCCGAACAGTGTTGGAAACGCCAGCGTCGCCGTAAACTCATGGAAGTTCTGGTCCAGCTCTATATGCAGACGTCGCAGCAGCATGGTGTCTTCAGGTGGTCGACGGTTCATGCCGCTGATATAACTGCAGGCATACTGATAACCGGCATCCCGTGCTTCTGCGACCACCAGCGGATTAATCGCGGTGTTCCCGCCCACAGGATAGGCAAGGCTGTGGCAGGGCGCGCCTATTTCTGCCTCAATACGTAGCCTCGACTGGATCAGCTCGCTGCGGATGCTTTGTCGGGATTCGTTGGCTAACACAGTATGGCTGCACGAATGTGAGCCGATCTCCATGCCAGCGGCAGCCATCTCGCGCAGCTGATCCCAGGACATTGGCCCCTGGTCCTCACAGGCACGGCTAGGTGGCGCTTGCTCCAGGGTGGCAAGGAGTTCGGCCCGCCTTTGTTCATCGACTGATTTCATCAATGCCAGACATTGCTGCAGAGCTGACCGGGATGGGTCTGGATTGCCAAGGTGAGAAATTATTTCGGCAGGCATCTGTCCATCAAGGCGCCGGATTGCATTGGCGACACGGTCAAACCACATCGGCTGGCCATAATCGATAAAGTCGGTCGTTACAAAAAATACTGCTGCAATGCCGGCTTCACGCAGCACGGGCAAGGCAAGTCGATAATTGTCTTCATAGCCATCATCAAAAGTGATGATTACCGGGCAACGACGGGCCTGATTCAGCGTCGCAAAAGTCACGCAATCTGCATGCCGGCCCAGCCATTCAACCTGTTTCCGGAAATCTGATACTCGGGTGCTGAACAGACTCGGGTCTGCCAACGACTCGATATCGGCGTCATCATCAAGAATGCGATGGTAGGCAAGAATAGGCAGGTGCTGACGGTATCGCCGCAGGCGCCAGCCTGCCAGGCCGGAGTGATGAATCAGGGAGGCGAGTCGTTTGCGCGGGCTCATTACAGACTAACGCTGCCGGAGATGGCTGAGGGTATCGGTAGGTAGCGGGTAATCCGCTGAAGAATTCCAGTCACTGACCCTTCCGTCCCTGAGTTCGATCCACGAGTCGCCATAGTACCAGCGAGATCCGCGGGTGTCGTGTGGTGGCCCGAGCGTTTCGACCACATAACCGAGCGGATCGCCATGCCTGATCATGATAGGGGCTTGCGTTTCTCCGGAGGCTGCCGCCATGGGCGTTTCTGCTGCAGCGTCGCCTTCCGGTTGCGGTTGCGGTTGCGGTTGCGCAGTTGGCGGCGTGCGATGGGGTATAAGAATCAGCAGGACAGTGGCAGCCGCAACGATGGTCATGATTCGACTCCAGTAGCGTGCCTTAATGGGGGGCAGGGATGGTTGGAATGGCGTAACAGGCCGGCTGGCGGGGCAGACGCCTTTTGCTTCGAGTGGCATATGTCCGTGTTGCTGGTAATACTTTCGTAGCTGACGCCAGGCAAGATTGATTTCGCTCAGTGACTGGCCGTCGGTCAACGCCGCAGGTCGGTCCGGATGGTATCGGGATGCCAGCTGTTGATAGCGATGCCTGGCCTGCTCCCAATCGCTTTCAGGCGCCAATCCGAGAATGCGATAGCAGTGAGGAAAATCCATCGGGACGACACCGGTGCAAGGGCAAGCCAGGCATGGATTGTATGACAAGAGGCTGACGTGGAACACCGTTGCGGGTGTACCATTGCGGAGCAAAAAGCGCGCGATAAGGCGAATTGCTTAGTTGTCCACGCATTCAGGGAAACAGGGGGACAGGGTGTTCATACGGATAGTGTTTGTCAGCTTATTCATGCTTCTTGTTTCAGCGTGCACGACCTCGCAGCCTGGTGAGGTCGAAGCGAACGCTGATGCTGTCATTAGCGAGGAGTATCCGGCACCGGAATCAATGCCTGCGCCGGCGGCGGCATTTGCGCTGGTGTCCGAGTACCGGATTGGTGTTGACGATCTGGTGATGGTCAGTGTGTGGGGCAACGACAAACTTTCGATCACCGTCCCGGTACGGCCGGATGGTCGAATTTCCATACCGCTGATCGGCGATGTCCTTGCTGGCGGCCACACACCCTCCGAGGTGGCTGCTGTGGTGGAGGCCGGGCTGCGTGATTATGTCCGCGATCCGAAGGTCAGCATTATTCTGCTGGAGCTGCGCAGCCACGAGTTTATTTCTCGCGTTCGTATCACTGGCGCAGTGCGTGCACCGCAGTCGGTTCCCTATCGTCAGGGCATGACAGTACTGGACCTGGTTTTGCTGGCAGGTGGGCCGAATGAATTTGCGTCCCCTGCACGCACCCGCCTGTATCGCAAAAGCGGTGCTGTCGAAAGCGACTCCTTGTCCATGGTGGTCAAGCTTGATGACATTCTTGGTCAGGGCAAAATGGCAACTAACTACACGCTTTTGCCAGGCGACGTTATCACTATTCCTGAGCGGCTGTTCTGACCATGACCATGACGTTGGAGCAATTCCTGACCATGTTGGCACGGGAGCTGTACCGCTTCCGGCTGTTCGCATTTTCTGCTTTCTGCGCGATAAGCATCAGCATTGTTCTGGTGGCGGCAATGCTGCCGAAAACCTACAGCTCATTTACCGTAATTCATGCGGACGAAGGAAATATCATTCGGCCTTTGATGGAAGGTACGGCTGTCGCCACCAGCATCAAAGACCAGGCGCGTAACGCCAGAGAGCTTCTGTTCAGTCGGCGCATCATACTGGAGGTGATGCGCGAGGCCGGGTTGCCCGTATCAGATATGGATGATCTTCAGCTGGAGAGACTGATCGAGCAGGTGCAGAGTCGGACCCAGATCAACGCAATCGGCCAGAGCCTGATTCGCATTGAGTTCCGTGATCCATCTGCCTCTACAGCTTTCCGGGTTACCCAGAAATTTGCTGAGCATTTTGTCACGGAGAGTGCTACGTCCAAGCGGCAGGAAAGCCAGGATGCTTACTCATTTATTGACAAGCAGGTGCGTGAGTACCATGCCAAGTTGAGTGAGGCAGAGCAGCGACTCAAAGAATACCGCTCTGATAACATCGACGGAACCACTACGGATTCGTTCAAGAGAATTGCCGATTTGCGCCAGCGGCTGGAAAGCAGTCGACTGGCCCTGACGGAAGCCAATATTCAGCAGGAAGCGGTCCAGAAGCAGCTTTCCGGTGAGGCGGATGTCTCGCGCGGGATGATGCGCGAAGGGGTGTATCAGGCGCGCATCGCTCAGTTGCAAATGGATCTTGACAGCCTGCGCCTTAGTTTTCACGAAAGTTACCCTGATATTATCCAGCTCAAGAATCAAATAGCAGAGCTGAATCTTGCCATTGAAAATGAGCGGCGAGAGCGTGAGGAACGTATAAGGGATGCGCGAATCCGGGGTGACAGTTACGTTGATGAATCAATTGCCAGTTCGCCGCTTTTCCAGCAGTTGCGTGCAGAGCTTGCGGCCACTCGAACCACTATTGCCACGCTGAAAGCGAGAATCTCGGAAACCGAACAGATGTTGGCAGAAGAAAACGAGAGAATTCGCCGTATCAACGATGCAGAAGCGACTCTCGCGGAGCTTACTCGTGATTATGAGGTCAACCGGGATATTTATCAGGACCTGCTCAAGCGAAGGGAAAAGGCCAGGGTGTCCATGCATCTTGATATCGAAGAGCGGGGCCTGACCATGAAGGTGCAGGAGCCTGCCCGGCTATCATTGCAACCATCAGGCCTTCTCTTCTCACACCTTGCCGCGATTGGCATTCCGCTGGGGCTGTTAATGCCGATCGGATTTTTCGCCGTTCTTCTCCAACTTGATCCTCGTATCCGGTCCGCTGATCAGGTTGGCAGTCACCTTGGCCTTCCTGTGCTGGGCGAAGTGGTTCAGATGAGTAATGTGGCCGAGCGCAGTCGGGAACGGCTGCAGAGAAAGAAAATGCTATGGGGGCTGCTCGCCGTTCTGGTGATATATGTTGCCTTGTCTGTTTTCAAGATAATGCAGGTGTTTTAATGAGGGACGATACGGATGTCATGCAGCCCCCGGCGGTTCTTTCAGGGGGCAGTCTTGCGGCCCGGGCATCACAGATAGCGCAGATGCGTGAAGACACGGTCCGGTCGCCTGAGTTTCTTGAGCTGCGGCATCTTATCCATGCTCGTATGGGCGACAGGAAGGCGCTCGATCAGTTCAGAAATGTGCGAACCAGATTGTTGCAGAGCTGCGGCACTGATAATGCGGTTGTTCTGGTTTCGGCTGTTGGAGATGGGGCCGGGTCCGCCCATATGGCCCTCAACCTTGCTATCAGTTTTGCACTCGATAGCACCAAAACAGCGTTGATTATTGACTGTAATATTCAGGATCCCCAGCTGGATCGCATTCTTGATATTGAGGCTGGAACAGGGCTGACGGATTATCTTATTGATGACTCCATCGGCATGGAGGCAGTCCTGTATCAGACTGGCATTGCCCGATTGAGGTTGATTCCCGCCGGCACTCATTTTGAATCTGCAGCGGAATTTTTTACCTCAACCGGGATGCAGGTCTTTCTTCAGGCCCTGAAGTTACGCTATCCGGACCGCTTTATTGTATTGCACGCGCCTGCCATCGACACATCGGCGGACAGCCGAATTCTGGCGGCTCTATGCGATATGACCGTTCTTGTTGCCGGTTATGGCCGAGTGTCGGAAGCCCGAATGGTCGAAGCTGCAAATATCGTTGGCAAGGAGCGGCTCGCCGGCGTTGTCGTCAATCAGGTGCCGTCGGTACCATTTCTGGATCGCTGACAGGAAGTTATGCGCCGAATAGCGGTTGTTCTCTTATCCTGCTGCATCGTCGGGCAGGTTTCTGCCAGAACATTGACGGTATTCGGCTCCCTGTACGCCGAGCAGCAGAGCAATATTACGGCTTCTGCCCTGAACCCCCGCGCCGGTGCGCTTGGCCGCGCACGCCTTGAAATCGGCGGGGAGGATATGGGCGAGCATTATGCCTGGACCTTGAACGGGAAATTCAGCTATCAGGCATACGAGGACCAGCTCTTCAGTAATCAGTTTTACGGGGATGCGGCCGGCAACTTTCGCTGGATTGTCCGCCCACAAAGTCTCGACTGGCACTTCGACTATATTGAGTCCATGGAGGTGGTCGACCCGGGAAGGATAGGCCAGGAGGATAATCAGCAATCTGTTCGGGTCTTTGGTACCGGGCCGGTGTTCCGACAGCGTTTCAGGGAATCCAATGAGCTGGTTGTTTCGCTGCGCAGGCAGCGGGTCGAGAATGAGTTTCAGGGGTACTATCGGAATATCGGCACGGCGACGCTGTGGCGCGATATTCGTGATCGGCATCGAACCTTTATTGAGACTAACGTAACCCGCGTTGAATATGGTGATGAACAACCGGATTTCGAGATTCGCGAAGCAGCGCTCGGCTACTTGTACGAATGGCCAAGAGCAAGTGCCAGGCTTGAAGTCGGGAGTGCCTGGCTGGATCAGGAGTTTGTCGCTGAGCAGCAAACCGATACCGGGTCGCTCAGGCTGAGATGGTTGCTGGGAGGTGACCGCTCCATTCAGGCTCGTAGCGAGTTTCATTATGGCGATGAGGCCGCTAACCTTCAGTCTGCACCTGACGAGTCGATCACCAATGCGGTAGATTCCGTTGGCGCCTTCCGTGAGGAGAGACATACCCTGTACTACAGTGGCAGTGAACGGGTGGCAGACCCTTCCTCAAGTCTCTGGTACAGGGAACGTCGTTATCAACGCAGTATTTTCTCCGTTCGAGATACCCGGGAAACCGGGATTGCCTTGTCTTCGCGGCTCTATAACGGTGAAGCGGTCTTCCTGTTAGTGAGAATGACTGCGGGCCACCGCGACTTCCTTTTTCTTGATCGGCTTGATCGCGACTACTCCGGAACGGTTAGTGCGACTCGCAAAATCAACAGTCGCAATGAACTGATTGTGGGCTTTACCCGGTTCGAGCGTGATAGCAGCGATGGCTTGGCCAGCTTTACCAATAGCACCGTATTTATCGAATACCGGGGGCGATTGTGACAGCGCCGCTGCTGGTTGGCCCCGAAAAAAGCAGGGTAGAAGCCCTGCTGTATGAAAGTGGTGACATATCCCCTCCGTTTTCCGGTGATCAATGGCTGCTGCCCTGGCTGGATATCTATGTTCGGCCAACGGATCGCTCCAGTGTCCACTGGCAGCCCGATGGCGCCGGTGGCGTGCTGTTTCCTCTGATGATTCGTGCAGCGATTCGCCGCAGGATACCGCTGCGTGAGTTGCGCTTTCTAGGGACCGGGGACGCCGAGTCGGACGAAGTGGCCACAGAATATCCAGACATAATCTGTGACGGAGTGGCGGCCGAGGAAGCGGCGGGAATACTTTCTGCTTATCTTCAACAGGGTCGCGGCTGGGATGTGTTCAAGGCTGAGGCGGTGCTATCCGGCTCGGTGCTGGCGAGAGCGCTTTCGCTCTGCGGTGCTTATCGAATGGCGAATGGTTTCCGATACTGCTTGAGTTTTACTTCAGACTTCGATTCATGGTTGTCGAGTCTTGGATCATCAAGCCGCAGCAAGTTTCGTCGAACCTTGCGCCGGGTGGAGGATATGGACCTCTGCTTGCGGCTTGAGGTGCCGGTTAGCAGCGGGCTGGAGGCGCTCGGAGAGCTACACCAGCGGCGCTGGCGGGCAAGGGGGCTGCCGGGAGTATTTGCCAGTCGCCAGTTCAGTGAATTTCATCGACGTATGCTTGCCGAGCGCAGACTGGGTGCGCATATGGCCGGTCTTTATCGTCGCGATACCCCACTGGCATTCTGGTATGGCTTTGATTCCTGCGGCGTACGTTACTTTTATCAGGGTGGGTTTGATCCGGATGCAGGCGACGGTTTTTCACCGGGTGAAGCGCTACATTTACTGATGATTCGCGATGCGATGTCGCGTGGCTTGCATTGTTACGACTTCATGCGGGGCAGCAAAGACTCCTGGAAGTCCCATTTTGGCATGCAGCCAGAGCCAATGTTTGACTGGGCTCTACCTGGCAAATCAGTGCGTGGCACCATGCTCCGTTATGGCCTGCATCGGTCTCACCATTGGCAAAAAGCAGGAATAGCGGGCTGATGGGATTCTTGCTGCTGCTTCTCTACACCGTATTCCTGATTCTGCGCCCGCAGGATTTTATCCCGGCTTTGGCGGGCTCGCCTTACATGATGATCTTTCTTGCCGGCGCTTTCCTTATGACGGCTATTGGTCGGCGTTTGAGCTTCACTGATGTGCCCACCCTTGCACTGCTGGGGCTGGTCATGGTGATGATATTGTCAACGATTGCCAACGGCTGGGCTGGTGGGGTGATACCGATTCTCGCCAACTTCGGTACTATTGTTGTGACCTATCTGGTTTGCGCGGGCCAGCTGCGCGATGGAAACCGGCTGCGCTGGTTCAGCCTTGTCATCTGCATCTGTACTACAGTGATTGTATTCCACAGTGTGCAGCAAGCAGAGGCAGGCATTGGCTGGACCGGAGCAAAGACTGTTGAGGGCAACCGGGTAACCTGGGTGGGAACTTTCAATGATCCGAATGATCTCGGTCTGTTGTTTCTATTGGCATTGCCGATGCTGTTGATGCGCGCACAGCTTGCGGTGAGCCTGTTGCCACGGGTCCTCTGGTACTCGCTCGCTGCAGCGCATGTTTATGCAGTGTGGTTGACCCATTCCCGTGGTGCGATGCTAACCTTGATGTTGCTTGCAACGATTGTTTTTCTGCGTCGCTATGGCGTGATAAAGCTGATGACCGCCGCTATCGTGGCGCTGCCTGCCCTGTATCTGCTGTTCTCCCGTATGCGTGCCATAGATGCCGAGGAAGAGTCCGCTTACGGGCGCATTGATGCCTGGCATGCCGGCATCCAGATGTTCCGGGACAACCCTTTGTTTGGCGTTGGCCTGGATGGCTTCACGGACTATCATCACCTGACTGCGCATAACAGCTATATCCTGGTACTTGCCGAGCTTGGCGCCAGTGGCTACATCATGTGGACCCTGATGATAAGCGCCGCAATGCTGATGGTGTGGCGGGCCACCCACGGCAGATTGAAGGCGACTGCGCCTGCGCCTGCTGGTATGGATGCGAATGCTGGATTCTCCATGCCAGCAAAGCCGGAAAACAGGCCGTCGGCGTTGCTGGTCGAAGGCAACATGATTCTCTACGCAATGGTTGCGTACCTTTCGGCCAGTTTTTTCCTGAGTCGAAGCTACATTGAACTGCTTTACATTCTCTGCGGAATGGCGGTGGCCTATTTTCACAAGGCAAGGCAGGTAGACCCGGAAATCATTTCTGTAACGGCAAAATCGTTGACGGCTTTTGTCGTGGTGATGGTGCCCTTCAGTCTTGTCGGGCTTTATTTTGTGGTGAGGTTCCTGATATGAGCCTTGTCGTCATGGTCTGCCTGATATTCGTGCTGGCCAGTTATCTGGGCTATCCGCTCTGGTTGTACTTTCTCGCGAGACTTCGGTCAAAGCCATGGCAATGCGCCGACAATGATCAAGCTGTTTCGGTCGTGCTGGCGGCGCATAATGAGGCCGGCAGATTGCCGGCGCGGCTTGAGAATCTGGCGGCATTGCAGCCGGCGCCGGCCGAGATCATTGTGGTGCTGGATGGCTGTCAGGATGACTCGGTGGCCTGTTTGCAGAAAATTGATAGCGATTGGCGGGCATCAGATGGGAAGCCCCGTCTGATTGTGGTTGAACAAACCCCCCAGGCTGGTAAGCCGGCGGCATTGAACCGTGGTATGGGGCTGGCGACATCGCCCCTGGTGCTGTTTGCAGATGCCAGGCAACAGTTTGAAGCGGATGTGCTCGGATTGCTGCGCCAGAGTTTCTCGGATTCTGGTGTCGGCGCAGTCAGTGGTGAGCTTTGCTTCCGGCAGGGAGGCGAGGGAGATGCTGCAGCTGCAGGTCTGTACTGGAAGCTGGAGAAAAGTATTCGTCGCAATCAGGCACTGACCGGCTCGGTGATGGGCGCGACCGGCGCTGTTTACATGATTCGTCGCGAGCTGTTCGAGCCGCTACGCGATGCAGAGCTGGTAGATGATCTCGCCACGCCCCTGGCTGTTATCGCATCCGGAAAACGGGTGGTATTTGAACCACGGGCGATTGCCTGGGATGAGCCGCCATCGGATACAGCCAAGGAGTGGCGCCGCAAAGTACGTACTTTAACGGGGGTGTGGTTAAGCTTGCCGTTGGTGGCCAACTTGCTTTTACACGGGCAGTCTGCGGCAGCGCTCCGCTTCGCTGCACACAAGCTGTCCCGGCTGCTGGTGCCCTGGGTATTGGTGGTTATGCTGCTGGCCAGTTTGTCTGCGAATGGTCCGCTGTTCTGGTTCGGGATAATCCAGCTTGCCGGTTATCTGCTGGTCTGGTTGATGCGCTATCGGCCAGGGCTGCGGCGTTTGCCGTTGGCATCGACAGGATATTTTTTTGTGCTACTTAATCTGGCGGCGGCCCGGGCGCTCTGGTTGGCGATTAACGGTGCCGGGCAACAGATATGGAAGGCCGGCGCTACCCCGGAGAAGCGATCATGATGCACCGACCGGCCGGGAGCTATGAGTGGACTTTCCGTAATCTGTTGTGCCCGGTGGTGCAGATCTATCATCAGGTTTATCCGGGGAGAGCGGGATGAAAGTGCTGGTTATCAGCAACCTGTTCCCGCTGCCCTGGGAGCCCGGTCGTGGACTTTTCAACGCCCAGCAACTACGCGTATTGGCAGAGCGCCATCAGGTCCAGGTGGTGGTGCCAGTGGCATGGCGGGACTGGTGGCGACATCGGCGTGCTGCGCGCAGCAGTCATGACTATCACGGCATTACCGTCACGCCAGTGCCCTATTTTTATGTCCCCGGGTTCTGGCGCGCCAGCTATGCCACCAGCATGTGGCTTTCACTTTGTTTGTCACTGCATCGTTTCAGGCATTGGCAGGCGGACGTGATATTTGCGACCTGGTTGTATCCGGATGCTGTGGCGGCAGTGCGGCTGGCGCGGAAACTGAAGCTGCCGGTACTGATGAAGGCCCATGGTACTGACGTCAACGTGCAATGTCAGGCCGCGGCGCGGCGTCATCAGGTGGTGGCTGCTGCCGCTTCAAGTTATGCGGTAATTACGGTCAGCCAGAACCTTGCCGATCAATTGCGTGATTTTGGTGTCGCCGAGGATCGTCTGCATACCCTGTACAACGGCATAGACCTGAAGCGCTTTGTCCCCGCTGATCGTGACCAGGTGAGAACAACGCTGGCACTCGCGGAAACAGATAAAGTACTTCTGTATGTCGGTAATCTCAAGGAAAGCAAAGGTGTGCTGGATCTGGTTATTGCCTTGACGTATCTGCCCACGAGCCAATGGCAGCAATGTATCGTTATTGGCGATGGCGAGGACCGTGCCGCAATGGAGAGACTGGTGCAGCAGCATGGCCTCACCGGGAAGATAAGGTTTCTCGGTCGATTACCACATGAGCAGATCGGGTCATGGATGACCGCCTGCGATTTGCTGCTGCTGTCGAGTCATGCAGAGGGTGTGCCTAACGTTGTGCTGGAGGCCATGGCCTGTGGCAGACCGGTGGTGGCATCTGCCCTGCCGGGCATACAGGAAGTCACTCCGGACTACGCCGGTATCACTGTACCGGCGCGGCAGCCTGAGGCATTTTCTGCAGCGATTTCGCAAGCACTGGATGCCAGTTGGGATACAGGCAGAATTCGCGAGCACGCTGAAACGTTCAGCTGGCAGGATAATGTCAACAAATTGGAAGCGTTGCTGCAGGGCGCCGTATCAGGGAAATATCATGACTGAGCAAGTGCTTTATCATCACCGCACCCGTGGCCGCAGCGTTGAAGGCGTGCATATTCGCAGTATCACTGCCGCATTGCGCGAGCTCGGTTTCCGGGTCGATATTCTTTCCCTGCCAGGTGCCGACCCCGAGGCGCCGGATGCACCGGTGTCAGCGCAGCCGCAAGGGCTGGTATCACGACTGTTATCGGCGCTGGCATCAAGGGCGCCGGAGTGGTTATTCGAACTGTCCGAGCTGCTCTACAATCTGGTGGCGTGGTGGAGACTTCGGGCACGTCTGCAGCGCGATGACCCAGCCTGGATCTACGAGCGCTATTCCCTGTTCCTGTTTGCAGGCGTCTGTTTGGCCCGGCGGCGCGGCGTGCCGATTGTGCTGGAGGTAAACGATTCTGCTGTCATGCCGAGGGTTAGGCCGTTACTGATGCGGGCGCTGGCGCAAAGAATAGAGAAGTGGGTATTCAATCATTGCGACGGTCTGGTATTTGTTTCCAGTGCTTTTCGTGATCAGGTGCTGGCCGCGCATGGCAGCCTCAGCAGAACCATCATCAGCCCGAATGCGGCGGACATCTCCCGCTTTGATCCGGCCAGAACAGATCGCCATGCCACCCGTCGTCGCCTCGGCATTGATGACAAGCTGGTATGTGGTTATCTGGGCGCCTTTATCGAATGGCATGGTATCCATCGCTTTATTGATGAGGCTGCGCCGCAGCTGGTGGAACGAGCAGATATTGCCCTGTTACTGGTTGGCGATGGCAAGACGCGGGCGCAGGTAGAAGCTTCCCTGCAGTATCATGGCGTTGCCGACCATGCTGTGCTGACCGGCGCTGTGCCCCATGACCAGGTGCCAGAGCTGCTCGCCGCCATGGATATTTCCGTGCTGCCGGATTCGAATACTTATGGTTCGCCAATGAAGTTATTCGAGTTAATGGCCATGGGCGTGCCCGTGGTGGCCCCGGATTATGGCCCGGTTGCCGAGGTCATTGAAGATGGCGTGACCGGCTGGCTGTTCCCACGTGGCAACATACAGCGTTGTCTTGAGATTCTGCTGGCGTTGACGCCAGCGCAGATCCGTCAGGTTGGTGATCAGGCCCGCCAGTACATTCTTGCCCATCGCCAGTGGCGCAATAACGCCATGCAGCTGGTTGATCTTTTCCGGCAGGTCGAAGCCGACAGAATGCGGAGTTGATGATGTTGATCGTGTTAACAGCGCTGGCTGCACTGGGAGCATTGGCTCTGTATCTGTTGCTGAAACAGCGCAACATGCACTTGTGGATTGGCAACTACCTGTTCCGGCGTCGTCAGGCGGTTGCCGGCAAGCCGGTCCATATCCTGTTCTGCTTTGTTGATCACTACGAGCCGCAGTGGGGTAAGGCTTCTATCGATCAGGAGCGGGCAAGGGTTGCGCGCTGGTGTCGGGACTATCCGGCAATGGCGTCGCGCCATGCCGATGCTGAAGGCCGTCCGCCGCAGCATACATTCTTTTATCCGGAAGAAGAGTATCGGCAGGAACATCTCGAGAATCTGGCGCAGCTCTGTGAGCAAGGCTATGGTGAAGTGGAAATCCATCTTCATCATGACAATGACACGGCAGATGGCCTCAGGGAAAAACTGTCGCGTTTCCTGCGCACGCTGGATGAGCAACATGGACTGGTGCCACGCCATGCCGATGGCCGCTATGCCTGGAGTTTTATTCACGGCAACTGGGCGCTGGACAATTCCCGCGCTGATGGTCGCTGGTGCGGTGTCAACAATGAGCTGGCGGTGCTTGCCGAACAGGGCTGCTATGCCGACTTCACCCTGCCTTCTGCGCCCAGCGACACCCAAACGGCAACCGTGAACAGCTTGTACTATGCCAAAGGTCGTGACGGTCAGTGCAAATCACACAATCATGGTGTGCCGGTCAGTGTTGATGGAAAGCCGGACGGTGACCTGATGATTATTCAGGGGCCGCTGATGCTGAACTGGAAGCAGCGCAAATGGGGAGTGATGCCGAGAATCGAGAACAGTGATATCCGGCGCTCCATGCCGCCAACGCCGGAGCGTGTTGATCTCTGGGTCAAGGCGGGCATTACGGTCAGTGGTCGGCCGGACTGGTTGTTTATCAAGATTCACACCCATGGCACTCAGGATGGCGACATGGATACTCTTCTGGGTGAGCCGATGGATGCCATGCACAGCTATCTGGAAAGTCGTTACAACGACGGCGGGAACTACGCATTGCACTATGTCACGGCGCGCGAGATGTACAACATTGCTCGTGCCGCCGAGGCCGGTGAGCAGGGTAGCCCGGCCCGGTTTCGTGACTATGTTATCGGGCCGCCGCCACGGTTAGCGAGGCGCTGACAGCCACCAGTTGTATTTGCGTGGCGGTGCCACATCTTCAGATGGAACTGGCAGCTCTGCATCAGCGCCCGTAAAGTTACACCATGTAGCTGAGCTACCTGCTCCTTCGTACAGAATCATGAGCACAGAAAGCAGTATTCCATACAGCAGGGCGGATTTCATGGTGAGGCTCCATTACTAATCTGACCTAGCAGGTCATCGAGTAGGTCGTCGGCCTGTTCAGGCAGGGTCGCCAGTGTACTGATGCAGTTCTCGCGGCAATCGCTGTCCAGTGCGATCAATGCGGCGCCGGATCTGCCGCTCAGTCCGGCCAGTAACTGCTGCAGCTTGATCATGACCGGCGAGGACACCAGTCGGCCATTGACCATATAGCTGTACATCATCACCCGTTCGGTCTGGTTATGCTGAATCTGCATGCAGCGCCAGGGCAGCGGGCAGGGGCCTGGAATCAGGCTGCCAGTCCAGCCATTCACGAGCAGGGCATTATCGTCGGCCAGCAACTCGGCGTCGGGGCGCTGGTGGCTGTACCAGTAAAGGTGCAACCGGATTCTCTCGCCGTCGAGATTCTGATACGCCAGATGCCAGGTCAGGTCCGCGCTGGTCATGCCCGGCTGCCAGTCACCATGCTGCGGCCGCACGGCCTGCCAGCCATCGGCAGGCAGTGGAGCGTGTAACAGCCGCATATCAGGCTGGGCTTTCACAAAAATAGTGGGCAGCACCAGCACTGCTATTGCCATCAGTGTGCTTGCCGGGCGTACTGCAGCCGAAGTGGATTCGTTCGGTATCACCAGGTTCTGGTCGCGATGTGGTAGCTGGCGGCCAATCCAGAACAGCGGCAGCAAGGCTGCGGCAAAGATGTACCAACCAAAATTGTTGTGGTCTTCCATCAAGGGATGCTGCATATCGGTGTAATGGCCGACCAGAATCAGCCCGACAATTCTGAGCCAGTTGGTGACCAACGCAAACCCGGTACCGATCAGGACATACAACAGGGTGACGCGAAGGTTGCGCAGATACAGATGTCCCCAGAGCAGAGTGATAGCAGCGGCGACCAGCAGGTAGCGTAAGCCGCTGCAACCCTGCGAGACAGAAAAGGTGCCGGCGGCAATGCGAATATGGGTGTCGTGGATGCTGGCCGGAATATCAATGATCGCCAGCAGGTTGCTCACCACAACAACCGCCAGTGCCTGCAGTGGTGCAATCAGCAAGCCCCACATAGGGATCGCCAGCGACAGGAGTATTAGCGGAAAACAGAAGCGCCGCAGCCAGACCTGGCCGCCGATCGCGCCGGCAAGACAGAGTAACAGCGGGATCAGCAGCAGACGTTGTGGCACGTCCAGTGCAGCAATGGCGCAGAGACGAAACAGTGTGGCGAGCATGAATAACGGGATCAGCCAGCGCCAGTCAGCACGGGGGACTGGCCAGCCGTGACGACGAACGTCGCGCCAGATGAGCCAGCCACACACCGCGATCAGCAACAGTCCGTGGGAGTAGGTGCCATCGTCGAACCAGACTTTGGTGATGGAAGGCCAGGCGGGCCAGGTCAGCCAGCCGACACTCAGTAATGCAGCAATCAGTAGCGGAGCAGACGAGCGCAAGTAAACGAGCATGCCGTGAGTCCTTTCCCGGAGGCGCAAACAGCCGCCATGGTAGCACGTCGATCAGTGTTGCTGATGGCAATATTGTGCCGGACCCATGGCCAGGACGTTGCCATCTAAAGCGCTTGCACCCCGCCGCTGGCCAGAGTGCCGTCACGGTAATCGCGCAGGGCCTGATCAATCTCCGCTGCCGTATTCATCACGAACGGGCCGTACTGCACCACCGGCTCATTCAGAGGCCGGCCGGCAATCAGCAGGAAGCGAGCACCCTCAGTACCGGCTGTCACTGCCAGCGTATCACCACTGCCGAGCAGGGCGGCAGCATGGGTGCGCACATCCTTGCCCTCACTTTGCAAGGCGCCTTCGTATGCATAGATAAAGGCGTTATGGCTTTCCGGTACCGGCAGGCTCACCGCCTGATTCGGGGCCAGCGCGATATCGACATACAGCGGTTCGGTAGCGTCGGCCTGAATCGGCCCGCTGTAGCGCTGGCCGGCCAACTGCAGCTCACCGGCAATCACCTTGATGCGTACACCGGGTAGCGGTTCGTGCCAGGGCATGCGTGCAGCCGGCACATCGCGGTACTCCGCAGGCTTCATCTTGTCTTTTGCTGGCAGATTCAGCCACAGCTGGAAGCCGCGCATACGGCCTTCCCTTTGCTGTGGCATTTCCGAGTGAATGATGCCGCGACCACAGGTCATCCATTGCACATCACCCGGGCGCAGATCGCCGCGATTGCCCATATGGTCTTCGTGCAGCATATGGCCATCAAGCATGTAGGTGACGGTTTCAAAGCCGCGATGCGGGTGCGACGGGAAGCCGGCGATATAGTCATCGGCATTGTCGCTGGAAAATTCATCCAGCATCAGAAACGGATCGAGTCGAGCCAGTTGCGACTGGCCAAGCGTGCGGCGCAGCTTCACCCCGGCGCCATCGCTGGTGTTTATGCAGGGAATGATGCGGGCAAGCGCGCGGGCGTTCATGTCATCCTCTCCTCAGTTGGTCCGGCCGTGCGCCATCAGGGCCCGATTGTGCGGCGCCGCGTAATCGATCAGCGGCCCGACCGGCACCACCCTCGACGGGTTGATGGTCGGGTGGCTGCGGTAGTAGTGGTGCTTGATGTGCATCAGGTTAACGGTGTCGGCAATGCCGGGTTGCTGATACAGATCACGCAGGTAATTGCTTAATGCCGGGTAGTCGACAATGCGCCGCAGATTGCATTTGAAGTGGCCGACATAGACCGGATCGAAGCGCACCAGCGTGGTAAACAGACGCCAGTCCGCTTCGGTAAGCTGATCACCCACCAGCCAGCGCTGTTTGCCAAGGCGTGCTTCGAGCCAGTCCAGTTCGGCAAACAGGTCTTGTACGGCATCTTCGTAAGCGATTTGCCGGGTGGCAAAGCCGGCCTTGTAGACGCCGTTGTTGACCCGGTCGTAAACCCGCGTATTAACTGCATCAATCTCGGCCCGTAGCGCCTCGGGATAGTAATCGCCGCTGCGTGCACCAATGCCATCGAAGGCGCTGTTGAACATGCGGATAATGTCCGCCGATTCATTGCTGACAATAGTCTGTTGCTGCTTGTCCCACAGCACCGGCACGGTCACCCGGCCGGAGTATTCCGGATCCGCTTTCAGGTACAGCTGGTAGAGAAAATCCAGGCCGTACAGGGTATCGCCGGTGGCGCCGGGAAAGCCGGTATCGAGCGGCCAACCCTGTTCCAGCATCAGCGGGTTGACCACGGTCACGTCGATCATGTCACGCAAACCTTTCAGCTCGCGAAAGATCAGCGTGCGATGGGCCCAGGGACAGGCCAGCGACACATACAGGTGGTAGCGACCTGCTTCGGCCTTGAAACCGGCCTTGCCATCCGGGCCGGCGCTGCCGTCGGCGGTGACCCAGTTGCGAAACTGCGCCGCCGAGCGCTGGAAATGGCCACCGCTGCTGTCGGTGTCATACCACTTGTCCTGCCACTGTCCTTTCACCAGCAATCCCATGATCTCCTCCGGTCGGGGGCTGTAGGAGCGGTCGATCGACCGCGATTCTTTCCGACCAATCGCGGTCGGTCGACCGCTCCTACAAGTTATTCAGGCGCTGCCGCTAATTTTTTTCAGCAGTCCGTCAATTTTGTCGCGCGCACTTTGCCGCGCCTCTGCCTTGACGTCATCACCCATATTCATGCCCTCGGCGAATACGAAATGCACATCAGTGAGCCCGATAAAGCCGAGGAATTGACGTACAAACGGCTCCTGATGATCGTTCGGTGTGTTGGCGTACATACCGCCGCGGGCAGCAAATACCAGCACCGGCTTGGTATCCAGCAGACCGACCGGGCCGGTTTCGGTGTATTTGAAGGTGATGCCGGCGCGAGCAATGTTGTCCATCCAGGCCTTGAACTGTGACGGCACGCCAAAGTTGTACATCGGCAGGCCGAGCACCACGATGTCGGCATCACGCAATTCGGCCACCAGCGCATCCGATTCGGCCACCAGTGCCTGCTGTTCAGCGCTGCGCTGATCCGCCGGGGTTAAGAAGGCGCCGAACCGTTCATCGTTCAGATGCGGCAGCGGGCTGGCGGTCAGGTTGCGCTCGACCACCTGAACGCGCGGATTTGTTGCCTGCCAGCGCTGGATAAACTCTCTGGCCAGCTGGCTGCTGTTGCCGTCATTGCCGAAGATGCTGCTGCTGATATAGAGAAGCGTTGCCATGTCGAAGCCCTCATTGGCCGGTTGAATAAGATGGGCTCAGTATCAGATCTGGCATTCAGATGAAAAACCGCATAATTTGGCGCCATTCAATCTATTAATTTGATATTGGAGTCGGGCCATGGACCTGAAGGTGTCCCTGGAGCAGTGGCGGGCCCTGATTGCGGTGGTCGACGCCGGGAGCTATGCGGCGGCGGCGGAGGCCTTGGATAAGAGCCAGTCAGCGGTCAGCTATGCCATCCAGAAGCTGGAAACAGCCCTTGATATCAGGGTATTCCGATTAGAGGGGCGCCGGGCCGTGCTGACTGAGGCGGGTGAGATTCTCTATCGCCGGGCCCATGCACTGGTGGAAGAGGCCAGCCGCTTGGAGACCTCAGCGGAGAGCCTGTCGCGTGGGGTTGAGGCGCAGTTGTATATTGCCGTCGATGCTATTTTCCCGATGTGGCTGCTATTGCAGTGTCTGGATCGCTTTGCCAGCGAGTTCCCGGAAATCAGGGTGGAGTTGCTGGAAACCGTGCTCAGCGGCACCGATGAAACCCTGCTCCAGCATCAGGTTGATCTCGCCATTACGCCGCGGGTGCCGCCGGGTTTTATTGGTGATGCGTTGATGCGTGCCCGCTTTGTTGCGGTGGCGCATCCGGATCATCCGCTGCATCACCTGGGTCGGTCGCTGGTGTTTCAGGATCTGCGCCGCCATCGCCAGCTGGTGGTGCGTGATTCCGGCAGTCGGCGCATGGACGCCGGATGGCTCGGCGCCGAACAGCGCTGGACGGTGAGCCACTTGAGTACCTCGATTCGCGCTGCGGCGATGGGTCTGGGCTTTGCCTGGTATCCGGAAGAAAAAATCCGTGACGAATTGCGCGACGGCACCCTGAAGCGATTGTCGATGGAGGAGGGAGAGGAGCGCTTCGCTGATCTCTATCTGGTGTACGCGGAAGCGGATTACGCCGGCCCGGCGGCGCGACGACTGGGCGAGATTCTGAAAAAGGCCTGTGCCGAATTGTGCGGTGCCTCGTAGGAGCGGCTGATCAGCCGCGAAGTTTCCTCGCCGTCGATCGACGGCTCCTACGAGGGTGTCTTGCAGAAAAACAGGATCAGAGTTCGATCACATCAATTTCATACACGGTAGTGGTACCACTGACTTCGTTGCCGACGATCAGCAGCGGTTTGCCTGACGGGCTCTGCTTTTTTTCAACAAAGACCAGACCTTCCGGCGCCAGATCGCCCGAGGTGCCCAGTGCCGGGTCGCCGCTGAAGTCACGGTTGTTGATGTACTGAACAAACTGCGGCGATTCCGGGTTGCTGATGTTGTACACCATGATGCCGCCAACCCGCTCAAGACCGATAAAAGCGAAGGTCTGGCCGTTGATCTTGCCGAGGGCCAGGCCTTCCGGTTCCGGGCCCTTGTCAGCGGAGCGCGAGTCGAAGTTATTTGCGTCGTTAGTGGAATTGAAGAACTGCGGATTGCGTGCTGCGGTAATACGCTCGAAATCATTGCCGCTGTCAAACACCAGAGTGCCGTCGGCAGCGCGGATCGAGAATGACCGGGCACCGTAGGCATACACCGCATCGTATTCGCAATCCACTTCCGGATCAGTCGCCAGCAGCGACGGATCGCAGCCATTACTGACACCAAGTGTGCTGGTGACATTCAGACGACCAAGGTCTTCATCAGCCTGAATGTTGGCGGCCTGAATGTCACCGCTCAGGATCATGTCCTTGACTCGGATCTCTTCTGACCAGGTGTCATAATCGCGAGCATCACCTTCGTTAGCGGTAACAATATAGGTTTCGCCGTTGAAGGTGTAAGCGGCGATGGTATCCGGCTGGTACATGCCGAATACCGGCCAGTTGCGGATATTGATGCCATCGTCGCGGTTGCTGGCATCGAGCTCATTGCCGAAGATGCGATGATCCTTGAACCCCAGCGGTACGATGGCTTCAACAACGCCATCATCCACATTGATGATGGCCATGGCGTTATTTTCCTGCAGCGCTACCCAGGCAGTGCTGCCATCTTCGGACACGGCAATATATTCCGGCTCCAGATCCTGGGCGACGGTGGCGCCCGGCCCGAAGATGCGTACACCGCTGCTGATCAGTGACGCGCCCTGGGCATTGAAGCTGGTGAAGGAGGCGGTGCTGACGGTGAGGTTGGCGACGCCATTGCTGATGTCAATAATGCTGATCGAGCCTTCCGGGTCGATGCTGTAATCGGCATTCGGTTCGCCTTCGTTGGCGACCAGTACTTTTTTGCCATCCGGGGTAAAGGTCAGCATGTCCGGCAGTGCGCCGACAGTGGCTTCGCCAACTTTGCTGAGGCTGGTGGAGTTATAGAACACCACTTTGCCGGGGTCGGTTTTGGTTGTCGCCTCTATGGCTACCGCGACCAGATTGCCGAAGGCAGCAACGCTGTTGGCGGAGCCGCCTTCGGCGGTGGCGTCAATGGTGCTCATCAGCGAGGGCATGCTCGGGTTGGACATGTCGAGGACATCGACGGTGACATCGTTGGCGTTAACGACAAACAGACGGCGCTGACGGGCATCGTAGGCAACAATTTCAGCGGCGGCCTCATCAAAAAAATCTGCCGGGTTGCCGGGTGGGGTGTAGGTGCCGGCGACTTTCAGTTGCAGCAGGACAGCACTGGTGCCGTTGCGACCGTCGTCACCGCCGCAGGCGCTGAGGGTGACGATACTGGTGGCCAGCGCCAGTGCGGAAAGCGAGTGTTTCAGATTCATCGGTGGTCCCCTGATATGACGGTGAAATCAAGGGAATCAGGGTAGAAGTGGAATGTGACAGGGATGGGGCGGAGATGTGACGGTCGGATAACAGTTTTGTTGCTGTGCTTTTCGTCTTGGTAATGGGTGGGGCAGTGAACTTCTCCGGCTTGAGAGCCTGTCAGGGGGTTGCCGGGACACGCCGTGAACCCGTCCCTGGGGGCTTGTGTTCGACATCCATGTCTCACACAGTCCCGGAAACCCCCTGACAGGCTCTCAAGCCTCACATCCTGCTGTTTGTCCGCATTTCATCGTTTCGAATTTTATTGTCTTTGTTTCGTACTGGCTTTGCTTCACCCCTGACCCGCAGTCGCACGGTGTCTCAGTTGGGCGTGAACGTCACCACATCCGGAGGGTGACCTGAAGTGGAGCGAAGCGGAACAGTCAGCCCGGAGGATGTGGTGGCGGTTGCGCCCTGGCACGACGGTGAAGTTGGTAACAACAGCAGGAAGTCAGCGAGTAACCCGCTGCAAAACCACAAAACTGTAATCGTACGGATTCGGCCCCCCAGCAGAAAAATCCTGCCGCCCGGCTTCCTGCCACAAGGACGCGTCGTACTCTGGAAAGAACGCATCCCCTTCCACGTCCGCATGTACCTCGGTGATATAAAGCACATCCGCGCGCGGCAATGCTTCGGCATAAATCTGCGCACCACCAATCACCACCACCTCGTCGACGCCATCAATCAGGGCAATGCTCTCGGCAAGGCGGATCGCCTCATCAAGGCTGGTGACCACTCGGGCGCCTTCGGCAACATAACCGGGCTGGCGGCTGATGACGATATTGGCGCGGCCCGGCAATGGCCCTTTCAGCGACTCCCAGGTTTTCCGCCCCATGATGATTGGCTTGCCGAACGTCGCCTGTTTGAAATATTTCAGATCACCGGGCAGGTACCAGGGTAATTTGTTGTCACGACCGATGCAGCCATTGGCCGCTTTGGCAACAATCAGCGACAGCTTCATATCGCCACTGGCGCCTTGATATGCGGGTGCGGGTCGTAGCCTTCCAGGGTGAAATCCTCAAACCGGAAAGCAAACAGATCTTTTACCGCCGGGTTGATTTTCATCACTGGCAGCGCTCGGGTGTCGCGTGACAGTTGCAGTTCGGTCTGTTCCATATGATTACTGTACAGATGGGCGTCACCAAGCGTGTGCACAAAGTCACCCGGCTGCAGGCCGCAGACCTGCGCCATCATCATGGTCAGCAGGGCATAGGAGGCAATATTGAACGGCACGCCGAGGAATATATCGCCGCTACGCTGGTACAGCTGGCAGGACAGCTTGCCGTCGGCGACATAAAACTGGAACAGGCAGTGACATGGCGGCAGCGCCTGACGGCCGAGTTCGGCGTTTTTGTCCGGGCTCAGGGTCGGGTCGGGCAATACTGCCGGGTTCCATGCCGAGACCACCAGCCGGCGTGAGTCCGGGTTGCGTTTGATCTCGGCGAGAATTTCGCTGATCTGGTCGACCACGCGGCCGTCATGGGTTTTCCAGCTGCGCCACTGTTCGCCATAGACGGGGCCGAGTTCGCCGTCTTCTGTGGCCCATTCATCCCAGATCGAGACGCCGTTTTCTTTCAGGTAGCGGATATTGGTTTCGCCGGTCAGGAACCAAAGCAGTTCGTGAATAATGGATTTCAGGTGCAGCTTCTTGGTGGTCAGCAGTGGAAAACCTTCGCTGAGGTCGAAACGCATCTGGTAACCGAATACGGCACGGGTGCCGGTGCCGGTGCGATCATTTTTAATCACACCGTGATCGCGAACGTGGCGCAGCAGGTCGAGGTACTGCTTCATCGGTTGGCTCCCTGTTTGCGATAGCCCCAGATCATCATCCCGGCGCCGATAAAGATCATCGGTGCGCTCAGGATCATGCCCATGGTCAGCCAGTTGCCCAGCAGGTAACCGATATGGGCATCCGGCTCACGGAAGAATTCGGCGCCAATGCGGGCACAGCCGTAACCGATACCGAACAGGCCGGTGACGGCGGCGGCGGGTCGCGGCTTGCGCGAGTAGATCCACAGCAGGGTGAACAGGGCCACGCCTTCGAAAGCAAACTGATAAAGCTGTGAGGGATGGCGCACCAGCTGCAGCGGATCGCCGGGGAACACCATGCCCCAGGAGACGTCGGTGGGCTTGCCCCACAGTTCACCGTTGATAAAGTTGCCGATACGGCCGCTGGCCAGTCCCACCGGTACCATTGGCACAATGAAATCGGCAACAGTGAAATAGCTTTTGCCGGTTTTGCGTTTGAAATACCAGAACGCAGTCAGTACGCCGAGCATGCCGCCGTGGAATGACATGCCGCCCTGCTGCAACTTGATGATCCAGAGCGGATCGCGCAGCCACTGGTCAAGGTTGTAGAACAACCCGTAACCAAGCCGGCCGCCGACAATTACACCGACAGCGCCATAAAAAATCAGATCGCCGACCTGTTCGCGAGTAAACGGGCTGGCGGGTTTGCCGGCGCGCCAGTTGGCCAGCAACCAGGCGCCGGAAAAACCGAACAGATAGGTCAGGCCGTACCAGTGCACGGACAACGGACCAATAGAAAAGGCAACAGGGTCAATCTGCGGAAAAGTCATAGCACCAGATTCAGTCCGATCAGAAACAGGGCAGCGGCGAAGACCCGCTTCAGGGTTACCGCCGCCAGCCGGTGAGCCAACCGCGCTCCGAGGCGGGCCAGCGGGAAACTGGTCAGCACTATACCTGCCACCGCCGGCAGATACACGAAGCCGAGGCTGCCGGCGGGCAGGTCCGGTTGCTGCCAGCCGGCAATAATGAAGCCGGTGACGCCGCCCAGAGCAATCGGCAGGCCACATACTGCGGAGATGGCCACGGCCTGCTGCATACGCAGGCGGCAGGCGCTGATAAATGGCACCGTCATCGAGCCGCCGCCAATCCCGAAGATGGCGGACAGGGTGCCAATCACGGCCCCGGCCAGTGCCAGCCCGACACGGCCGGGCAAGCGCTCGGCGCCGTCACGTTGCTTGATCTGGCTGCTGATCGCCATCTGCACGGCGATGATCATGGCAAACACCCCGAACAGCCGGGCCAGCATGGCACTTGGCAGGGCGCTGGCAACAAAGGCGCCGACGAAGGCGCCAGCGAGAATGCCGGCCGCCATCGGTAAGGCCACCGGCCAGCGAATCGCGCCAAGCCGGTGATGGCCGTAGATCGAGCTGATCGAGGTTACGGCAATGGTGGCCAGCGAAGTGGCCACCGCCAGTTGCGCGGTGATCGCTGCAGGAAAGCCCATCAGCGGGAACATGATCAGTAGTGCCGGGACGATTACCACGCCGCCGCCCAGGCCGAGGGCGCCAGCGAGCAGGCCGGCGACCACGCCAAGGGCAAGAAACTGGATCAGGAGTTCGAGCAACGGCTGGACCTCGGCTACACTGCGGCCGATATGCTATCCCAGAAGTCCAGTCGGGTCTGCCCGGCAAGCAAATCAATCCGGCTTAAGGAGGGTATCTGATCCATGTGTATCGTGTTGTTCGCCTGGCAGGCCCATGCCGACTATCCGCTGATCGTCGCCGCCAATCGTGACGAGTTTCACCATCGCCCGGCGGAGGCAGCGCGCTGGCGCGGTGATTTGCTCTGCGGCCTGGATCTGGTCGCCGGCGGGACCTGGCTTGGCGTTACCCGGGCCGGGCGCTTCGCTGCGGTAACCAATTATCGTGAACCGATCACCGATCAAACCCCCGGCAACCGTTCCCGTGGCATGCTGCCGCTGGGTTTTCTTGAAAGCGAGCTGACGCCGCTGGATTACCTGCACACGCTGGAGGCAAACCAGCAGGAGTATGGCGGCTTCAACCTGCTGGTCTGTGACGGTCAGGAACTCGCCTGGATGAGTAACCGTGGCGCGGCGCCGCAGCGGGTCGAGCCCGGCGTGCATGCGCTCAGCAACGGTCAGCTCGACACCGACTGGCCGAAGACCCGCCGTGGCCGGGCACTGCTTGAGCGGGCCATTGATGCCGGCGTGTCGATCGACAATCTGCTGCCGGTGCTGGCCGATGACCAGCTGCCGGACGATGATCAGCTGCCGGACACCGGCGTCGGGCTGGAACTGGAGCGGCTGGTGGCGCCGATTTTTATCCAGTCGGCGGCCTATGGCACCCGCGCCAGTACCGTGGTGATCCAGCAGGCCGACCGGCAGTTTCACTTCGCCGAACAGCGCTGGCAGCCGGGCGGTGCCCGGGTCGGGGAGCCGCAGCGGTTCGGTGACTGATCTGGTTGGATCGAAATCGCATAAACTTCTGCATTTTTATTATTTCTGGTTCGGCGCCCGATCCGTACACTGGGCGCTCTTTGTATATCCGGGACCATACCGATGGACTGGCAAGGCTGGCTGACGCTGCTGATTACCGCGAGCGTGTTCGTAATTCTGGTGAGTTCGTCCCGGTTTGGGCCGGATCTGGTGCTGATGGGGGCGCTGTTGCTGCTTGGCCTGAGCGGCATTCTCCAGCCGGGAGAAGCACTAGCCGGTTTTTCCAATAGCGGTTTGATTACCGTGGCGGCGATGTTTGTTGTGGCGGCCGGTATCCGCGCTTCCGGCGGCGTCGATCTGGTGGTGAATCGTATTCTCGGTCGGCCCAAGGGCGAGCGCAGCGCCATGGCGCGTCTCTCTGCGCCGGTTATGGTGTTGTCCGGATTCCTGAATAACACCCCGGTGGTGGCCACCATGATTCCGGCGGTCACTCGCTGGGCCAAGCAGCTTGGTATCCCGGCGTCGACACTGATGATCCCGCTCAGCTATGCCTCGATCCTGGGCGGCACCCTGACGCTGATCGGCACCAGCACCAACCTGGTGGTGAACGGTCAGTACCAGACCCTGACCGGCAATGCCGGCTTCGGTCTGTTCGATATCACCACGGTCGGTCTGGTCGCTGCCTCTGCCGGCATCGTCTTTCTGTTGCTGGCTGGTCCGCTTCTGCTGCCGAAACGGCGCAGCCCGGATGAAACCTTTGCCGACATGCGCAGCTTTACCTTTGAAGTGGCGGTGGCCCATGACGGGCCGTTGGTAGGCAAGTCGATTGCCGATGCCGGGTTGCGCCATCTGCAGCGAATTTATCTGGCTGAAATCGAGCGCCACGGCAGTGTGATGACAGCGGTGTCACCGGATGACACCTTGCAGGGCGGCGACAGGCTGGTGTTCGTTGGTGAAACCGACGCCATCATTGACGTGTTGCGGATCAACGGGCTGGTGCCGTCAGTGGGCCGTGAACCGGTGATTGAGCGCAACGTACCGGAGCGGAAACTGGTGGAGGCAGTAGTGGCGCCGGGTTGTGAGGGTGTCGGCAAAACTATCAAGGACGCGCGCTTCCGTGATCGCTACGGTGCTGTGGTGCTGGCGGTGGCGCGTAATGGTGAGCATATCAAGGGCAGGTTGAGCTCGATCATTTTGCAGCCGGGTGATGTGCTGCTGCTGGAAGCTCGCCCGGCTTTCGTCAGCCGGCAGAAATATTCCCGTGATTTTCTGCTGATCAGCGAGCTCGATGAGGAGCGCCCGGATCACAGCCGCGCCCTGTTGTCCTGGGGGATTCTCGGCGCCCTGGTGCTGCTCGCCGCATTTAACGTCACCAGTATGCTCAATGCCGCGCTGCTTGGTGCCGGCGCCATGATTTTCAGCCGTTGTGTCAGTGTGGCAGAAGCCAAACGCAGCCTTGACCTGACGGTCATCATTACCATTGCTGCAAGCTTCGCAATCGGTGCAGCGCTGCAGAAAACCGGAGCTGCACTTTATCTTGGCGAGACGATACTCGGTGTTGCCGGAACCAGCCCGATCCTGCTGCTGGTGCTGACCTACATCACCGTTTCAGTGCTGACGGAAACCATCACCAATAACGCTGCGGCAGTGATCATGCTGCCGATCGTCCTCGCCATTACCTCTGCGCTGGGGCTGAACGAGGCACCTTTTGTGTTGGCGGTGATGATGGCGGCATCGGCAAGCTTTGCCACGCCATTGGGATATCAGACCAACCTGATGGTGTACGGCCCCGGCGGCTATCGCTTCAGCGATTTCCTGCGTATCGGCGTGCCGATGAACGTGGTGGTGGGTGCGGCGACGATTGCGGCGATTCTGCTGTTCTGGCCGCTGCAGCCGTGACGTAGTGTCTATCTGAAGGTTCGGGATGGGCTGCTTCGGCCTCTCGTCGGGGCGGCAGGGTGAAAGGGCACTTTGAAAACACTTAAGGAAGCGCTGAATAACCCGTAGGAGCGGCTGACCAGCCGCGAATCCTTTTCGCCGTCGATCGACGGCTCCTACGCAAGTCCGTGCCCCCTGTAGGAGCGGCTGACCAGCCGCGATTATCTTGCAAAAGAATTCGCGGTCGATCGAGCGCGATACGCTCGGAAAAATCGCGGCCGCTCGGCCGCTCCTACGCTGTTATCTTACTGACTGAAATTTACTTCCGTGTTCTGCTCTGCAATAACAGCAGCGTTCTGCGTTTGCAGGAAGACAATATCGTCATCCTGATCCGGCATGTCGTCCAGCGCCTGGCAGGTCAATGCCACAGTATAGTCGCCGGTCGGTACAAAGCCGATGCTGTAGACATACAGGCCGGAGTTGATGTCCAGCGTGACATTGGCTGTGGTCAAAGGATGGGTGTCACCAATCGGCAAGCCATTCTCATCGACATACACGTCGCCGGTAACAGCGGCGCTATTGCTGAACAGATAAACGGCGTTACCGGTGTCGCTGGCAAGATCATTGGTGCAGCTTGCATCTGCCAGCAGTGCGGCATCGACGTTGCCGGACAGTGAGCCGGTCTCGGTATTGTCGGTGATACGCAGGGCCGGCCGCAGCAGATAATGATCACTGCCATTCGGCTTTGTCAGTGCGCGGCGAAGATCCACATCAAGCGTGAAATCCGCATTGCCACCTGCCGGAACGACGAAGCCGCTGACCAGTTGCAGGAATCGCGAGTCGTCAGACGGGATACCCTGCTGGCCGGGAATAAACAGATCGACACTGCCGCCTTCATTGGTGACTACGTAGGAATCCGGGAAGCCACCACTGACATACAGTCGAATCCAGTTGTACTGCCCCGCTCGTACTTCAGTGTCCGGCAGCAGTGGAGCTGCATTGGTGCCCTGCAGATCCAGCAGGTTCTCAATCACGATCGGCTCGTCGGGGATGTAATCAAATGCCGAGCCTGACTTTGGCTTGAGAGAAATGCGATGTACGGTGAGATGCACCTGAGTGACATCATCTGCCGGCGCATCGGTGATATCCACGGAGGCAATACCGGTCGACGGCGAATCGCTACCACCGCAAGCGCTTAGCAGGATACTGCCGGCAAGGGCGAGGGCGGCCGGGAAGTAAGCTCGCACCGGTCTGGATGTGTGAGTTGACGGTAAAAGTTTCATGGCCTGACTCCTGTGAAAAAAGCAAAACGCTGTTCCCGATGAACGGGGCAACCAGTTGACAGGTGATGTGCCAGGAAGGTCCTGAAAGCGGGAAATAAACCTGCGGTTTTTGAAAGTCATCACAAATTGTCTTGCACTGTCGTGCCGGGAGCGGTCCCGTCTGGGGCGTTATGCTTAGCCAAAAACCGGAGCGTGGCTACAGGATCTGGTCGATGGCCGCACACAGTGCCCGGGCGGAGCTGAAGCGACTGGCCGGGTCCTTGGCCATCAGGGTCAGGATCAGGCTCTCACTGGCCGGGCTCAGGCTGGCGTTGATGGAGGTTGGTGGCGGCGGCAGCTGGGTGATGTGCTGGCTCATGATGGCCGTGGTTTCGCCGCGAAACGGCAGCGTACCGGTGACCATCTGGTACAGGGTGACGCCGAGTGCATAGAGGTCGCTGCGGGCATCCACTGGTTGGCCGGCGGCCTGTTCCGGGCTCATGTAGCTGGGCGAACCCAGCGCCAGACCCAACTGGGTTACCACGTCCGAGCTGGCCAGCTTGGCTATGCCAAAGTCGGTCAGCTTCGCGGTCATGGTGTCGGAGAACAGGATATTGGCCGGTTTGATGTCGCGATGAATGATGCCCTTGTCGTGGGCATAGGCCAGGCCATCAGCGATCGAGCGAATAATGCGCAGCGCCTCTTTTTCTTCCATGGCGCCATTGCCAATACGCTCGCCGAGGTCACCGCCGGGCAGCAGCTCCATGATGAACCAGAACTGGCCGTGATCCTCGAACAGGTCCAGCACGGAAACAATATTCGGGTGCGACAGTTTTGCCAGTGCCAGCGCTTCCTGATTGAAGCGGTGCAGTTGTTCGGTATCCTGCAGCAGATTGTCGGCCAGCATTTTTGCCGCCACCTGACGCTGCAAGCGCTGGTCGAAGGCAAGGTGTACTTCACCCATGCCGCCTTTGGCTACCAGCCCATGCAGGTGGTAACGCTGTCCGGCGCCAATAAAGCGATCGCCTGTGGCCACTGTCGGCAAACGCATCTGTGTTGCTTCCGGCTGCGTCATGTTCTGATCCTGGGCCAGACGCAGGGTGCGCGGCAGATGATTTATCAGCAGCACGCCGGTGGGTATCAGACCAAGCAGCCAGGCCAGTACCATAAACTGGCGATAGCGCTTTTCCCGTAGCGGATTCTCCGCCTCTCTGGTGGTGCGAATCAGACCGAGGACTTTCTTTTCTACCGTGACCGGCTGGTAGACCGCATCGGTCAGTGCGCGCAGGCCGAATGGCACGACCGTCAGCAGCAGCACGAGAGTAACGCCGGCGGCGATCTGCGCCTGACGGGCACTGCGCAGCCATAACCAGAGCATCGACTTCGAGCGGGCAATGGCCGGCAGTAGTCTGGCGTTCTCCCTGGTCCGCTCGAATCCGCTTCGCAGCCGCTGCTTCATAGACATAAATTTATCCCGCACGACGATGGCTGATCAGGTCACCGAGCCCGGCCTTGTCCAGTTGCAGACTGATGTAGGAAGCAATGACCTCGCCGTTATCCATGGCGAGCAGTTCATAAAGCAGCTTTCGTGCGGTGGTGATTTTCATGCGCCGGATTGCCGCCTTGACGCGCAGCAGGTGCGAGGCATTCATGCTCAGGGTATCGACACCCATGGCCATCAGCATCAGCGCCGAGCCCGGGTCGCCGGCCATTTCGCCACACACCGATACCGGCTTGCCTTCGGCATGGGCATGTTCGATGACATGCATGATCGCGTGCAGCACCGCCGGGTGCCAGGAGTTATACAGGTTGGCCACCTGACGGTTATTGCGATCCACTGCCAACAGGTACTGGGTCAGGTCGTTGGTGCCGATAGAGAGGAAGTCGACCCGTTGTGCCAGTGCCCGCGCCTGATACACCGCTGCCGGCACTTCAATCATCACGCCCACCGGCGGCATCACCACATCAAAACCCTCATCGCGCACTTCCAGCCAGGCCCGGTGAATCAGGTGTTGGGCTTCTTCGACCTCAAATACCGTGGTGACCATCGGCAGCATGATGCGCAGGTTATCGAGGCCTTCGCTGGCTTTCAGCATGGCACGAATCTGCACCATGAAAATTTCCGGGTGATCGAGTGTCAGGCGAATACCACGCCAACCGAGAAACGGGTTCTCTTCCTCAATCGGGAAATAGGGCAGGTCCTTGTCACCGCCGACATCCAGTGTGCGCATGGTCACCGGGTGTGGAGCAAACGCCTCCAGCTGTTCCCGGTAAATGATTTTCTGTTCATCTTCGGAGGGGAAGCGGTCGCGGACCATGAACGGAATTTCGGTGCGGTACAGGCCGACTCCTTCAGCGCCACGCTCCAGCGAGCGCGAGATATCGGTCATCAGGCCGGTGTTGACCATGATGTCTATGCGTTTGCCGTCTTCGGTTTCCGCCGGCAGGTCGCGCAGTTTTTCCAGCCCCGCCAGCAGAGTCTGCTCTTCACGGATGATGACTTCAAACTGGTGCTTCAGCTCGTTGTTGGCATTGGCAATCAGACGGCCCTTGAAGCCATCTACAATGACCTCGCGGCCATCAAGTTGCTTGAGTGGCAGGCCGGCTGCACCGACCACCGTCGGGATGCCCATCGATCGCGCCACGATCGCCATATGCGAGTTGCGTGACCCGCGACTGGTAGCAATGCCGACAATATTTTCCCGCGGCACTTCCATCAGCATCGCGGTGGTGATTTCCTCACCGAGCAGTACCGTTTGCGCCGGGTACTCCACTTCGCGGCGCTGGTCGCTCTGCAGATGGGCAAGCAGGCGCCGGCCGATGTCGCGGACATCGGCGGCACGCTCACGCAAATAGCTGTCGTCCATCAGTTCGAAATTGTGCACATGTTCATCGATGACCATGCGCAGGGCGCCTTGCGCCCACTGGCCGGCGCGGATTTTTTCAACCACTTCACCGGGCAGGGCGTGGCGGTCGAGCATGCGCAGATAGACTTCGAACAGGGCCTGCTCTTCGCGGCCAAGGCTGCGGCTGGCGCGTTCTGCCAGGGCCCGGATTTCGTGACGGGCCTTTACCAGCGCCCCGTCAAGCAGGGCAATTTCGGCGTTCACATCCTCCGCATCGCGATCCGGTACCGAGGAAAGATCCGCCGACGGGTACAGTCGCACGGCAATGCCGATGGCAGCGCCCTGGGCGCCCGGCAGGCCGTTGAAGAAAGCCGGTTCCGGCTTGCCGTCGCTGCCGCTGTTCGTGGTCAGATCGCCGGTGGCACGAGCATGGGCGACGACGGCTGACAGCTGCGCCGAGATGGTGACCAGAAAGGCTTCTTCGCTCTGATCAAAACGGCGAGAGTCGCGTTGCTGCACCACCAGCACGCCGAGCACTTCACCCTGATGCATGACCGGCACGCCAAGAAAGGCGTGAAACGGGTCTTCGCCAGTCTCGGCCAGATAGAGAAATTTCGGATGGGTAAAGGCGTCTTCGAGATTGAGCGGTTCCTCGCGCTGACCGACCTGGCCAACCAGACCCTCGGAGACACCAAGGCTGACCCGGCCAACGGCTTCCTGCTTCAGACCTTCGGAAGCCATCAGCACATAGCGCTGCCGATCACGATTGAGCAGGTAGATCGAGCAGACCTCGGTGCCCATGGCATCGCGTACCCGCCGCGCCATCAGATCCAGAGCCGAACGCAGGTCCGGGGCGCTGTTTACCTCCTGAACGATACGACGCAGGGTATCAAGCACGTTCATTCTCCCGCCGCAGACGGCGCATGGACGGCGCCAGTTCCCGCAGGGCACGGACATAGACGCCACGCTTGAACTGAACCACCTTGCGCACCGGATACCAATAGCTGACCCAGCGCCAACTGGTGAACTCCGGGGTCTCGCTGGCGGCCAGGTCAATGGCGGATTCATCGCCGGTCAGCCTGAGCAGAAACCACTTTTGCCGCTGGCCGATGCAGGGCGGCTGCGAAGGATAGCGCTTGTTGCGCAAAAACCGTCGTGGCAGCCGGTAACTCAACCAGCCCTCGGTGCAGGCGACAATTTCAACATCCTGCTGCTGCAGGCCGACTTCCTCATGCAGCTCCCGGTACAGGGTCTGTTCCGGCGTTTCGCCCGGCATCATGCCGCCCTGCGGGAACTGCCAGGCATCCCGGTTGCCGACGCGGCGGCCCCAGAATACCTTGCCGTCCGGGCCCATCAGAACGATGCCCACATTCAGCCGATAACCCTGTTCATCAATAATGCCGGACATCTGACCCGCCTTGTCACTATGCCGCAATTAAACCTTGCGGGAGCCTGCCGTCGCAATGCGAAGTGCCTGATTGTCGCGACAAATCAGCGGAATCCTTTGCTATGCTAGCGGCGGGACACGGGATAAACGGGGTAAGCGCTGATGACGCTGGCGATTTTTGATCTGGACAATACGTTGATCGCGGGCGACTCCGATCATCTATGGGGTGATTTTCTGGTCGAACGCAAACTGGTTGATGCCGCCCTCTACAAGGCCGCCAACGATCAGTTTTATCAGGATTACAAGGACGGCCGTCTTGATATTCATGCCTATCTTCGTTTTGCCCTGGGCCCGCTGGCCGAGCATGCGCTGTCAAACCTGATTGACTGGCGCAGTGAGTTCCTTGAGGAAAAGATCCGGCCGATCATGTTGCCGGCGGCGGCGCAGCTGCTGCAGAAGCACCGTGACCAGGGTCACACCCTGATGATCATTACGGCTACCAACGATTTTGTTACCGGGCCGATTGCCGAGTCCCTCAACGTAGACTACCTGATTGCAACCCGGGCAGAAATGATTGGCGAGCGCTATACCGGTGAGATGGATGGCGTGCCGTGCTACCGCGAAGGTAAGGTGCAGCGCCTGCATGAGTGGCTGCAGCAGCATAAGGAGCATTCGCTGGCGGACAGCTGGTTCTACAGTGATTCCCACAATGATTTACCACTGCTGCGCAAGGTTGCCCATCCGGTTGCGGTCGACCCGGATCCGGTGCTGCAGCGGGAAGCACAGGAGGCCGGCTGGCCGCTGATGAGTTTGCGGGGAAAAGTATGAAGCGCGGTCATCTGGTTGTTGTGGCATGTCTTTCCGTGCTGGCGGGTTGCGAGCAACCGGCGCCGCCGGCCATCGAGTCAGTATCTGTCGATGCCGCGCCCTCGGCAGCGCAGCAGCAGGTTATGGCATTGTTGCAGCAGGAACAGGCCGAGCGTTTGCGTCGCCTCAGTGCCAGCAGTCTGGTGTTTGCCGATGCGGTGGAAGGGCTGCTCGGCGATCCGGTTGATGAGCGGTTGGCCACGGCCCGGGAAGGTTGGGCCCAGCTGTATCGGAGCTTTAATGAGGCGGTGGTGATCCTTGCCTGTCGTGCGGTCGAGTCGGCATCGATGGCTACGGCGTTGCAGCGGGTGGACCCGTTTCCGATCCTGCCCGGCTATATCGATGGCCTGACGGACTGGCCCGACAGTGGCATTGTCAATGACGTCAGTTTGCCGCTGAGCCGTGAATCGCTGCGCGCCCAGCAGGGTGTCACGGCGCAGGAAGAAGCCAGTCTGGGCTTTCAGGTGGTGGCGTTCCTGCTTGAGGGAGAGCCTGCCGCGCCACGTCTGGTCGCTGCGCTGACCGAGGTAACCGAAATACCGGAGGGTAGCGAGTTCAGCCTGCCGGAGCAGCCGGAAAACCGGCGCCGCCAATACCTGTCTCTGGCCACTGCCTTGCTGGTGGAGGATCTGCAGATGCTGACGGCTGATCCGGGCAATGTCCCGACAGTTGGTGCCAACTGTCCGGTTGATGCCTTGCGCCGCACCACCGAGCGAATGATTCGCGTGGTTGGCCTGGAGGACAGGAATTCGGTTGCCGGGGAATATTTTTCCGCACGTTCGCGGGCTATTGCCATGGAGGGTTTGCAGCGGGCAATGACACCCTGGCTGGCGCCATCTTCGTCGTTGCGCGAGTGGTTGTCGGAAAACGGAGTTCAGTCCGGCTTGCCGGAGCCTGCCTTTACGGCAGAGCCGGATATTCTGTTGCTGCAGCAATTGCATGCCGGGCTCAGTGCCAGTCGCTCGTTGTTGAACTGATCAGGTTGGTAAAATTTCCGGGAGCAGCAGAGCCGCCCCCGGAAACGGATCAGAAGTTGACCCGAGCGAACAGGCCAAGTGCGTCGTAGTCACCACTGAACTGGATATCAGCGCCAAGGCTGACTTTCTCGGCAACCTTGAACAGCGCTTCACCATATAGACCGATTTCGGTTTCATCGTACATGCGCCACATGAAGGCGCCGCCGGACAGCTCGACATTCGAAGCGGTAGCATGGCGGACACCGCCGGCAAGGCGCATGCCGGTTTCATTGTCCTTGTTGTTGTTTACTTCTATCCGGTCGTGCAGCACGTCACCGGTGATCACCAGATCCAGACCTTGCTGCAGCGGGGTGTGGAAACCCAGACCACCACTCAGGCCGATACCGTCGTAATCGCCATCGCCGTCGTACAGGCTGACGTTGCCGCGCAGGAACAGATGCTCGTCCAGTGCCACGGAAACCCGGCCGTAGAGTGCATCACGGTCAAAGCCGTCCAGATCCTGAAACTCCAGGCCAAACTGGGCAAAATCGTAGTTGAAATTGTTATCCCGTACCTGGCTGGTCTGGGTCTGAGCCATGGCGCCGGTGCTGATGGCAGCAGCCAGCGGCAGGACGAGCCACAGGGTTTGACGTTGCATAGATCTCTCCTCAGGAAGCATTACAGTAATGATGCTGCGCATGCGACATTATGGTGCCGGTTTGGTTCCGTTTGACAGGACAGCGTGCAGGCTTTGATGCCAAGCAGGTCACAGATCCGTGATCTGCCTTTCCCTGTCTCTGGCAAGGCCGTAGTAGCGAAACAGAAGTACCTGCAGCAGGGCAACACCCAGTGCGGTGACCATTTCCATTATCACGCCGATGCCGGCATGGTTGCCGGCGACGGACTGCAGCAGCGCGGTCATGATCAGGCTGGCAAGCAGGACCGCTGCAGCGAGTAATAACCATGCCCCCAGTAGCTGCCACTGCTGCGCCTGTGTGCGCTTCACGCTCAGCCGCAGTGCGGCGCCGGCGCTGGTGTTTTCCAGCGCAACCGAGAAAGTCGCCAGTGATAGCCGGATATACAGCCATATCGCCGGCAGGATCAGCAGCATGAATGCCACTGAAACGGTACTGACAACGATCAGGTTGCACAGCAGCATGGCAGGGGCCACGCGCAGGGCCAGCAACGCACATTCGCCGAGCCCGCGTGCCTGGCCACCAACTATCGCCGCCAGTTGGGTGATCAGGGCTGCTTCCGCCAGCGTACGTAAAACAAAAATCAGTCCAAGGGTAAGGCCGTTAACATCAGTTGCCTGCCCTTCGGTCAGGGTGATTGGCGGGCCGAAGGCCAGCACGGCGGCGCTATTCAGCAACGAGAAAGGAATGACGACCAGGGCAATGGCTGGCAAATGCCGCCACCAGAAACGCAGGGCTTCCTGCAATCGTTCGAAAATCATGATCAAAGACGCATAAAGAAAAAGATGGCGCAGTCTACCACCAGTATTTGCCCCAGTTCTCCGGGTTGGCCCAGAAGCGTGAGTTATTCCAGGCGCGGGTAAAGTTGTAGCGGGCCAGTTCATAGCTGTACAGCGCCATTTCCCGCTCCTGCTGGCGAAATACTGCCTCGCGTCGCAGGCCCATGGCGAGGAAGGCGTTACGTGACCAACGCAGTCGTTCCGGCGCCAGTTTCTCCTGATACAGCACCACCACGCGCTCGGTGTACAGATTGCGCAGCAAACCAATCAGTCTGGCGCCGGCTTCGCGGGTCATATATTCAAGCTGGTCCGCGACGATGGCCATGTCGACCCGCGGCAGTCCCTGCAACCGGGACTCCGGATCGCTCTCGGAAATGCTGTGCAGTGTAGCGCCATGGTGCTGGCACCAGTCTTCCAGTTGCGGGATCGGGTTCAGGCTGATGACGAGCAGCGAAGCAGGGCGGTGGCTGTCGAGGATGGCAGCCAGCGTGGATTGCGGTGTGGCGGCACTGGCCGCCGAGGACATCGGCTGGTTCATGGTGTCAGTCTAGCGCGTCCTGACGCCGCAGAGCCAGATGCCGTTGAAAAGTTTCGATACTTCCCGGAGCGGCTGATCGGCCGCGAAAACCTTTCGCCGTCGGTCGACGGCTCCTACAGGATTGGTGGCAGCTCCCATGCGTCCCTTCGTAGATACCGTCTCCCCTAACATACCGCAAGCCCTCTCATGAGGCCTGCGGTATGTATCCTTGCTGATGCTTCAACACGCCGAAGGCGATGTGCACCAACTTCCGCATGGCGGCCACCACAATGGCC